>Ga0233444_10000011_pt1 | contig 262384 bp, 249 predicted proteins | sample SI_124_October20_6_FD_182792 | JGI IMG/M metagenome (GOLD analysis project Ga0233444, IMG submission 182792) | Seawater microbial communities from Saanich Inlet, British Columbia, Canada - SI_124_October2016_10_MG | ecosystem: Environmental > Aquatic > Marine > Inlet | place: Canada: British...
CAACAGGAGCGTATCACTACCATGGCATGCCTGAACTTCTTATTGATTTCTTAGGAGACAATAATGGCATGACAATAGTCGGATGGGCATCAGATGGGTTCCCAGTATACGCAAGATATGGATATTCTGACGCTAATAATTCTAACAGCAGTATTAAGTCACTTACTCCGAGTTATAGGTTAAAATCTGAGCCTGATGCTAATCGACCTACAACTTTAACTGCATTAATTGGTGGGCCTGGTCAGGGAACTACCAATCCAAATACACCAATCCCAATGGGTGCTTTTACTCAAGATTATGAGTATGTTGAAGGACTTGGAGATTTGGATCAATGTAATGGACGGTTTGGTGTAACCCCAGAATTCCCTGAAGGCATATATTACTATGTCGTTACAGATGATTTTCCTTTTTTTACGAGATGCTTAAAGGGAGACACTTAAAACAAAAACCGCTACACTATAAAAGTATAACCGTTTTATTATAATACGATGCTCCCCCTATTACTCAAAGTTGCAACACAATTTCTTCTTTTGACGATCTACTCGCCTTGGACGAATCCATTTCTCCTTCCTCAATAACACTTAAAAGTAACGAGTATAAACTTCCTCTAATTATGAAGGAAGTGGCTCGATGATTCCTTGGTTACTAATTTGTGGTTAACGGTTTTGTATATCAAGCGTAGCAGAGTAAAAATGCAATAAACTTCAGTTTAAAAATAAAAATAGTAGAAAAGCACAAACTTTGTAGCTTGCACTTAACTGCTATTTTTTATATACGTTGTTGTAGCCAGTTATTTTAATTCCGAATGTTTATTAATTCAGTTTCCAATTCCAATTTTGCGTTCTGTTCTGTTGAAGATAAATTTCCATTTAGTAAATTATTATTTTCGTAAGGGTCATTCACTAAATTGTACAGTTCTTCCATTCCAACTGAATTGACAATAAGTTTATATGTTCCATTACTTATTGTCCATTCATCATCTGTGTCGTCAGCCAATTCAGAATACTGATAATCTCTTATGTTTGTAGATTGTGCAAGTAATGATTTAAAACTTTTACTATCGTTAATTTCATTTGTTGAACTGCCAGCAATTTCTGCTATTGTAGCAAATAAATCTGTGCTAGTTATTAAGTTGTTATCAATTCCAGTTCGTGAAACTGAATTTCCCGAGATAAACATTGGAACGTTAATACCACCTTGATATAAAGTGCTTTTGACTTTTGAAGTTGAATATGGACTTTGCGCAACTTGATTCGGTGTGCCATTATCGCCAATAAAAATTATTATGGTGTTATTTCTTTCGTCTTCGGGAATTTCGTCTAATAATCTACCAATTTGAAAATCCATAGCTTCAATCGCTGCCATATAGTATGGTATTGGGTCAAGTCCATTATTATATGTTGGTAAATTACCTTGACTGTGCATGTTACTTGGTGGTGCGTGAAATGGTGTATGTGGTGCAGTATATGCCAACCACATAAACCAAGGTTTAGATTGTTGATTAATCCAATCAATTGATAAATCGGTAAAAGCTTCGGTTATATATTCTGTGTTTTGACTTCTAGTACCATTTTCACTTAATGGCCATTGGTAATAATCATTTACTGCACCACGAATAAGACCAGCGTAATAATCAATTCCAAATGTTTCTGGGTTTATAGTTGAATTGTTACCTGAAAGATGCCATTTTCCAACAATTGCTGATGCGTATTCATCATTAGTTTGAGTGCTAATATATTCTTGTAGCGTAATTTCTGAAATGGATAATTCATCGCTAACACTTTTCACACCGGTTCTATAACCATATTTTCCAGTAATTATGGATGCTCTTGTTGGTGTGCACGTAGGGTTTGCCCAAAAATTACTAAACGAAATTCCATTATTTCTAATAATATCTATGTTTGGTGTATTAGGCTTTATTGTGCCTTCAGAAAAACCATAAATAGCATCTTTACCTAAATCATCTGCAATGATGAAAAGAATATTTGGTGATCCTGTATTTGACATTCCTGAACTTATTTCCCCGTCATCGGTTTTTTTTGAACAAGAAAAAGTGACTAAAACAATAAATAATAATAAGACTGATTTTATACGTTTCATTTTGTATGCTTTTAATTTTGAAGTACTACCACAAGAAAATATTTAATTTAGTGCTGTAAGTGTTATCTATCTATAAATGTAGGTTTAACCTATTTAAGAGGTTTAGAAATAGCCGAATTAAAGGAAGAAGATATGCCTGTTATTTATCTTATAAAGAACTCATAAAAAATAATAGTAAGAAGCACTCCCTCTAAAAATGAAATCCACGCAACTTGATATGAATCAAGGTTAAGTTGCTTCATAATTTGTTTCATAAGTTTCCTATGCCATTCAATCATATTTCTGAGATTCTTAGATATTTAAATATAGGGATATCTAATTTAAGCATAAAAAACCCATAGATGAATTAGGAGATTAGCTTATATACCCAATTTCACCAGCGTATCACCAAAAGGAAAATGGACTTATTTTGAAGGGGTGGGGTGTTAAATTGAGAGTTTTAGGTTGGATTTTTTGGGGTTTTAGATCACTGGCCGTACAATAATCGTACAAATACATACAATAAAAAATCCTAATATATTGTTTATAAATACATTAGGAAATTTTATTGTGGAGAAGATGGGATTCGAACCCACGACCTCTTGACTGCCAGTCAAGCGCTCTAGCCAACTGAGCTACATCCCCGTCATTTTATAATGGTCAAATTTAAAAGAATTCTACGGCTAGGGCGATTTTTTAAGAAGATATTTTACCCTAATAAAGATGGCCTTCTCTAATTTTTTCGAAAAGTAAAACATAATCCCTACCTTCACAGCTTTACCATTGGGGGTGAGCCCCCACCACCAAAAACACTATAATGGGGAGCAGTATTTCAGGGTCAGGGAGCGCCATGCCAAAGCGTATCATTAAAAACGATTATTTTCTACAATATGATTTTTACACTAAAAAAGGAGAGAAGAATCCTAAAGACCCGAAAGAGATCATTCAAAAATTAGAAGAAATTTCTGGAATAACCGAACGCCGCTTTATTAGCGAAGATGAAGAATCCATTGAACTTCTAGAAGACGCTTCGCGAAAGGCAATAGCAAATGCAGGCCTCCATCCTAATGATTTAGATGGGATCATTATTGCCCATAACACCGCAAATGTTCGAGCCAATTTAGGTTCCTGCTTCCATCCTGTCCCTAATGTCGCTGCACTCTTAAAAAATCAACTAGAAATCACCAACAAAGACTGCCCTTCTTATGATATCCTCTTTGGTTGTCCTGGTTGGGTAGAGGGCTTTATTCAAGCCCACAGAATGATCCAATTAGGTGAAGCCAAACACGTCCTTGTGGCCGGAGTTGAAGTAGCCTCTCGTTTTCTCGATCCCCACGACGTGGATTCTATGTTAATGGCAGATGGCTGTGGCGCAACAGTTATTTCTGCAGACGATTTGACCGAAGGTGTACTTTCTCATGCGTCTTTTTCACATGCCCAAGACGATTTAGACAGCATCATACTCGACTGCTCTTTAAACAAAGAAAAAGAGGGAAATCTCTTTTTTAAAATGCAGGGCAACAAGGTCTATAAATATGCCACCGCTCAACTACCGCTAGTAATCAAAAAAGCCATGGATAAAGTTGGCATGACCCCTAGCGAAGTCGATTACTTTTTCTTTCATCAGGCCAATGCAAAAATGCTTAAAGCCATTGCAGGTAATTTAATGAAGGTTTTTGAAATCACAGATGTAGCCTATGAACATAAAATCCCAAGCAGCATTTCGTTTCTCGGCAATACTTCAGTTGCTACAATTCCCACCCTTTATGATTTTGTCAAAAATAAAGAAATAGAGGGTTTTCCGCTCAAAAAAGGACAAACCTATGTCTTTGCTTCTGTAGGAGCAGGAATGCACTGTAATGCCATTATTTACCGTTCTTAGATAGCTGTATTTAGGCTTTCTTTATGTCGCTTAGGTAAGCAAAACTTCTTTTTCTCTTGAAGAAATATGTATATTTGGCTTCTTCCATTAAGAGGATTGATGACGAAAAACCACTAAAAAATTACTGTTATGGCCGATAAATACGTCGATATAGACACGCTAAAGTACATGCTTTATGATGTACACAACTTAGAAGAAATGCTCACCCGCGAACGTTTTCAAGATCACGATAAAGAGTCTTTAGATCTCTTTATTGATGCTACAAAAAGCTTTGCAGATAAAGAACTATTCCCCTGCATCCAGGAAATGGACGAAAAACCCGCTTACCATAAAGACGGGAAAGTTTTTGTCCACGACCAAGTAAAAACAATGATGGAAGAAGGGGGAGATCTTGGAGTGATCTCAGGTCCTTTTGACTATGAAGACGGCGGAATGCAAATTCCCTTATTGGCACAAACAGCTTCTAATTATATACTCGATGCTGCTAACAATCACCTGCCTGGATATGCTGGATTAACGCAAGGGGCGGCAGAATTAATCATTCATTTTGCCAGTCAAACCTTAAAAGACACCTATGTTCCTCACATGCTTTCGGGACGCTGGGGCGGCACCATGTGCTTGACAGAACCACAAGCCGGGAGTTCTTTAACAGACATTGTGACCAAAGCTACTCCTACAGAAAACCAACAGTATCACATTAGCGGACAAAAAATCTTTATATCTGCAGGAGACAATCAATTTTCTGAAAACATTGTTCATCTCCTTTTAGCTCGAATCGAGGGAGCGCCAAAAGGCACCAAAGGGATCTCGCTTTTTATTGTTCCTAAAAACCGTCCTGACGGAAAAGGTGGTCTTGTCTCTAACGATGTCACCACCGTCGCAGATTTTCAAAAAATGGGACAACGCGGCTACTGCACCACCCACCTTGGCTTTGGTGACGCAGGAGACTGTGAAGGCTATTTAGTAGGAGAAGCAAACAAAGGCTTGAGTTATATGTTCTTAATGATGAACGCTGCCAGAATTGGTGTTGGGCGTGCCGCATCGGCCATCGCATCTGCGGCCTATCAAGCATCTTTACAATATGCTAATGAGCGTCCTCAAGGAAGAAAACTAACCAGCGATGGAACTAAAGATGTCAATGAAAAGCAAGCTTTAATCGTTGAACACCCAGACGTGAGAAGAATGCTTCTATTGCAAAAAGCCGTGGTAGAAGGATCCATGAGTTTAGTAATGCTTGCGTCAAAATACTACGATTTAGAAAATACTGCCAGCTCTCCAGAAGAGAAGAAAAAATACAACACCCTGCTCGAGATGATTATTCCGGTCGTGAAAACTTATCCTTCTGAAGCAGGAAGTTATGCAGTGAACAACGGCCTTCAAATCCTGGGGGGCTATGGATTTTGTTCAGACTTTATCTTACAACAATATTACCGTGATATCCGCATCTCTGCCATTTATGAAGGAACCACTGGAATTCAATCCCAAGATTTATTAGGGAGAAAATTAACCATGGGTAACGGCGAGGGAGCACAACTACTTATGGCTGAAATAATGGAAACCATTAAAGCAGCAGGACAAATAGATGCACTAAAAGGCTACGCCAAAATATTAGGTGATAAACTTCAATTAACCCAAAAAATTCTGGGAGAACTCATGCCATTTGCCATGAAAGGAGACTATGAACGTTTTCTAGCTGATGCCACCATTTTTATGGAGTTCTTTAGCTTAGTCATCATTGGCTGGACTTGGTTAGACATAGGTGTTAATGCAAAACAAACCTTGATCAACGGTAATGGAAATTACTGCGACGAATTTTATGAAAGTAAACTGGAAACACTAGAGTATTTCTTTGCTTATGAAATGCCTAAAACAACCAGTCAAGCAGAAATTTTGATGCATCCTTCTACCGTGACCATTAAGAAGGAAAAAGAATATATTGTATAGCAATGAAAATGAATCAAATCAGAAACTGGCTTATCAAATGGCTTTGAGGCGTTCTGCTTTGGTTCCTTTTTGACCTCTTTGTGGAGGCAGTGGTGTTTGAGGCCCTTGAATGGAACGGCACAACTAAAATGATTAGTTTTTTATCCTCTGGTGGATCGTGTTTTTCTTTTGGTTACTTTATGCCTTGAAGAAAATATTCCGCTTCTTAAAAACGAAAAGTAAATCCTTTGGCTTTGTTTATCTTTAACTAAAACGATATGATGCGGCATCATTGCCTATTATTCCTTTTCTACTTTGGGAGTTTATCGTCCAGCATTGCGCAAGGACATGGACTACTAATTCAGCAATACAGCAAAGCCTCGTATGATTTAGAATATTACCGTAAATGGAATTTTGACGTTTTATTGCAGCCACATTTGTCAAAACCTACTAACCGAGAAGCTAAGGGAAAACTTCAGTTAAATCTAGGCGGAAGGGTTCATTACCGCATGACCAAATCCTTTGGATTAACTAGCGGAGTGGACTTTCATCGTATAAAATACAAGTACGCTTATGAAAGTGACAATAGTGTGGATCATTTGAATTTTTTACGCCTACCCTTGTTGTTAAGTGTCTACCCCATGAAGCGACTGCGATTGTCTTTAGGAGGAAGTTATCAGTTCTTTCTTTCGGCAACAGGGCAACCTCCTCCAGCGACAGAGCCTCTTCCTTATCCCAGTCGAAGTTTTATCAATAGTATTGGAGTAATGGCCAGTGCACACTTTAGGGTTTATCGAAAGTTTTCGACTTCTTTAGGCTTTCATTTTCAAAAAAGAAGTAGCAATCCTACAGACAGACTAAGTCAAAATTTTAAAGGCTTTTCCTTGGTTGTTGCCTATACCCTATTAAACCCTAATCAACCCAAAAAATGATAAAAATCAAAAGAGCTCAAAAGAGCCACCTCAACGAACTCGCATGCTTATTTGATTCCTATCGCGTGTTTTATAGAAAAGAAAGTAATATAGAGGGTGCAAAACACTTTTTAAGCGAAAGAATGCAACAGAAAGAGTCGGTTATTTTTGTAGCCTTACTAGAAGAGTAACTTGTGGGATTCACCCAGTTGTATCCCTTATTTTCTTAGACTAATATTTGCCCATCTGTCTATTAAACGAGTTGTATATAGCTAAAGAACATCGAGGCAAACACATCAGTAAAGGTTTGATTAGAGCCGCAAAAGAGCACTGCAAAATCACTAAATCAAATGGAATTATTCTTGAGACCGGAAAAAAATATTCCTGGAAATGCACTTTACCCAAAAATGGGGTTTACACTTGACCAGGAACACAATTTCTATTATTGGGAGAACCCTACTCCTTCTTCATTGTGATAACAATAACGGCATTCGCACCTTTCTCACCTACTTTATTAAAAGTAGTTTGGTCTTTTAAAACATCAATGCGTTCAATACGATCTGGAAAGATCGCTTGTAGTTCAAAGCCCGCTGCTTTTTCTTCCCCATCTATGATAATTAAAGGAGCCTTTTCATCCTCTCCTCCTTCGGCTTCGCCAATCATGGGCACACAAACACTATCTTTTTTAGCACAGTCTTCTGGAGACATCATACAACAAGCTTTCATCATTTTATGAGGCGTGCTGTGGTGCATTGGTGCTTTTGATCTCCATTTAAATTTCATTCCATTTGGCAAGCTGTCTGCTTGATCCACCTTGAAAATAAAAACCCCTTTATGATTAATGCTGTCTCCAACGATTTTTCCCGCTAAACTGTCTTCTATTTCAACATGAAATACTTCAGGTGAAGGCGGGAAGTCTTCTCCAAAAAATAAGATTTTTTTTTCTCCGGTAGGAAGCGGTATGCTTCTATCTGAAGGAAGCATCATGCGTTTAGTAGCAGTTACTTCGGGTTGTTCTTCTTCATTCTTTGGGGTGTCATACACCTTAATTACAATACAAGAGGTCATTAAGCAAGCTATAGAAAGAGAGAAAATTATTTTTTTCATTTTAAATATTTAAAATCAGATGCAAAATACATTGTTAGCCGCATTAATCAAAAAAAACGACTCAAAGTTATGTTCATTAAATTATGAGATTCTTTAGGTTGTAATGTGTTATCGCGAGATCGATTCTTGTAGAGAAATAAAAACTTCCATCGATTGCTTTGCAGTGCAAAACCTACTTCGATCTCAAATCTAAAAGAAATATTGTCTGCGATAAAGGGGGCATTGTCATTCCACAAACTGCCTTCAATCATATAATCATGGAAAACATAACTACTGTTTAAACCTATATACAGGGCATCTCCGTCCCCTTGATTGTAGAGTGTGTTTGCGCCCAGGCCAAAAACATTTCCATTGCCAATATTGAGCCCCATTCTACTCCCTAAATAGGTGCGTTGTGTCCCTAGACTACCATAACTTTGACTAATATATCGCAGGTATTTCCCGACTTGCTTTTGATAAAAATACTGTCCAAATATATTGAAGTGAATGGCCGCTGGAACTTGATCCACCCATGCGTTTTCTGGAAGCCCTAAAACATTTGTATGATAGGTGTTTTGCATCCATCTAGCTAGCGACCAATCTCCCGTTACCCCAAGCTGTAGGCCAACTTCAAACTGTTTATTTGTCGTGATCTCCTTTTGTTGACTAATCTTTATATAAGTCCAGCCCCCATAGGGGTAATCATATTCCTGTGGGTCAATAGAATAACGGTCTGAAGGGGTGTAAATTTCTTGCCCTAATTCAAACAATCTAAACTTTCTTAAACTGTCTTTCTCTTCTGTAAGAATTTCTTTTCCGTACTGCAAAAAGATTCCACTAGAGTAAAAATAATCGGTGATAAAAAAGAGGTCGTTGTCTACATTTAAATTGAAGTAACGGCTTTGCGCCAAAAGGGGGGGTGTACACCACAAAAAAACCACTAAAAGAAGAAGCTTCTTCAACTATTTACGGTTTTTAAGGACCAATAGGGGTGTTTTGGTATAAAAGTCTTTCTTCAATACAACATCCGTTTCAATCAGCTTGGCAAAAAAGCCACGCTTACGAGCAAATACCGTTAATAAATCAGGTTTTACCGTTCTAAAGTATTCTAAGACTCCTTGATAAACCGTACCGTTTTCTGTTGATATCATTGTATTAGACAATTCAACTATTTCATGGTCAATTTGTTGATCCTTTCGTTCTTGCCCAGGGACTTTTACAAGAAGAAGATTAATTTCGGTTGCGAATGTTTTTTGAAAAAAATGAATAGGTGCTAAGGAGCGATCACCATTAACCCTTCCTCTTTTAAAAGCGAAAAATGCCTTTTTTGGTGCAGCAAAAGTAAAACCTTCTGGCACAATCAATACTGGAATATTTGTTTTCTTGACTAATTTTCCTGCCGTTGGGCCTAAAAATACCTCCTCGTTATCTGCATTAGGCATTGGACCAGAAAGAATTAGATCTAGACCTACTTTTTGGTCTAAAGAAGCAATTGCACTTAAAACATCTCCATCATATCGAACTATCTGAACTTCAATATTTTTATTGTCAATCTGTTGAATTAATTCTTTTATTCTTTTGGTATTGTTATTTCCTATAGCCTGCTTTGCATTAAGCAAATGCGCATTGTGGAAACTAGGGTTAAAAGAATCCATTACATAAAGCGTCGAATTGGTCACCTTGGCTAATTCAATGGCATAGGTTAAGGTACTTTCTGCATTTTCAGAAACCCCTAGAGGAACTAAGATGTTTTTCATAATTAACAATTATGGCTCAAAGGTAATAAGGATTCAAATATTCTGAACAGAAGACTTAAGAAATTGTTGCTTTGGACATGCAATTGCAAAAAATTACAGAACTTGCATCTCGAAACAATGCCGCGCGCCTTATGTCATCAACAATTCGAATTACCAAAGAGTTTACGTTTGAAACCGGTCACGCCCTTCACGGCTATGATGGGCTTTGTAAAAATGTTCATGGACACAGCTATAAACTTTCGGTCACGGTAAAAGGACAGCCTATTAACGACCCATCTCATGTAAAGAACGGTATGGTGATTGACTTTAGTGACTTAAAAAAAATTGTGCGAGAAGAGATTGTCTATCCCTTTGATCATGCCACAGTATTAAATATAAGTACGCCACATAAAGACCTTGCCGATGAAATGGAAAAAAGAGGTCACAAGGTTTTACGAGTAAATTATCAACCCACCAGTGAAATGATGGTGATAGATTTTGCTGAAAAAATCAAGATGCGTTTGCCAGCGAATATTGCTTTGGTCGCACTTAAATTACGGGAAACAGAAACTTCTTTTGCCGAATGGACAGCAGAAGAACAAGCCTAAAAGCCCAGCTCGTCTAAATCGTCTTCTTTTTCTTCTAATGGATTAATGGCATTAGGGTCAATAGGTTGGCAATCTAATGGTATCCCAACATATTCTGGTGCTTCAAAATCTTCTAAAGAAATCCCTAAATCGGGGTGCGCATAGGCCTCTTTCATATACAATGCCCAGATTGGTAAGGCCATACTCGCCCCTTGTCCATAGGCAATGTTATCAAAGTGAATCGCACGATCTTCTCCACCTACCCATACTCCTGTAACAAGATTAGGGACCATTCCCATAAACCATCCATCAGAATGATTTTGTGTCGTTCCTGTTTTTCCTGCTATGGGGTTTTCAAATTCATAAGGATAGCCGGTAACAACCGTTTGATAGGCATAATTTTCTGTAGCGACGTTATGCCGTAAACGTTGTCCAGAACCTCCTTCTGTGACCCCTTTTAATAAGCTTAAAGTAACATAGGCAGACTCTTCACTCAAAACATCTTTTGTTTCTGGTGCGACCTCAAAAAGCACTGTTCCATTTTTATCTTCAATGCGAGTGATGGTAATAGGCTTGACATAAATTCCTTTATTGGCAAATGTGCTGTATGCGCCTACCATTTCAAAAAGGCTAATGTCTGGCGTTCCTAAAGCGATGGAAGGGACTTTAGGGAGATAAGAGGTAATACCCATTTTTTTTGCAAGATTTACTACCGGAGCTGGGCCAACTTTATCCATTAGACGCGCACTCACAGTGTTCACAGAATTGGCCAAAGCATTTTTAAGGGTTCGCATTTGCCCATATTTATCGCCAGAATTTTTGGGACACCAAGCCTCAACATTTCCAAATTTCATCGGTTCGATACAAAAAAGAGCATCGGGTAAAATATCACATGGAGATAAACGCAATTGATCGACCGCCGTGGCATATAAAAACGGTTTGAAGGTAGAACCTATTTGCCTTCTACCCTGGCGAACTTGGTCATACTGGAAGTGCTTGTAGTTAAATCCTCCCACCCAACTCTTTACATGCCCATTAGTTGGATCCATCGACATCATCGATGCGCGTAAATAGTACTTATAATACCGCATAGAATCTAAGGGTGTCATCACGGTATCGATATCTCCTTTCCAGCTAAATACTGTCATGGGAGTAGGAACCTTAAAAGAATTCCATATATCTTCTTCATCTTTCCCTGAGGCACGCATGGCCCTCCAGCGCTCAGATCTGCGAGCAGAGCGCTCTAAAAGAGTATCTATTTCTCCTTCGCGTAATTCAAGAAATGGAGCAGTAGGGTTTAAGGTTTTAGTGTTTTGCTTGAAAAATTCTTCTTGCAAATTTTTCATGTGCGCCTCTACTGCCTGCTCTCCCATGGCTTGCAGACGAGAATCAATGGTGGTGTAAATGCGAAGTCCATCGCGATAAATGTCATATTTTTTCCCATCTGATTTTGGGTTTTCTTTTACCCAGTTTTGCAAAAACTGCTTTACATAAGTACGAAAATAGGTAGCGAGGCCTTCGCGGTGTGAGTCAGGAGTAAAATCTAATTCTAAAGGAATATTCTGTAAAGAATCTTTTTCTTCTGATGTAATAAAATCGTTTCGATACATCTGTTGGAAAACAACATTCCGTCGCTTTTGAGTCATTTCAAGACGCCTTTTAGGATTAAATAAAGAAGAGTTTTTTAACATGCCCACTAAGGTGGCTCCCTCTTCTACAGAAAGGGTCATAGGGGTTTTATTAAAGTATATTTTTGTCGCAGACTTGATCCCGTCTGCTTGATAACCAAAGTCATATATATTGAGATACATGGCGATGATTTCTTGTTTAGTGTAGCGTCTTTCTAGCATAACGGCTAGCACCCATTCTTTGAATTTTTGCGTAATCGCTTGCCCTTTATTACGCGAACGCACTCCAACAAATAATTGTCGGGCGAGTTGTTGGGTAATGGTACTTGCCCCTCCACGACTTCCTAAATAAGCAATAGCACGAAAAGTCCCGCGGAAATCAATCCCTGAGTGCGAATAAAAACGCTCATCTTCTGTTGCAATTAAAGCGTTGACCAAATGATCTGGGAGTTCATCAAAATCTATAGGAGTCCGGTTGTCATTGTAAAAGAATTTTCCTAAAATTTCCCCATCAGAAGAGATGATTTGCGTTGCTAAATTTGTTTTGGGGTTTTCGAGTTGTTCCAAAGGAGGCATGGGTCCAAAAAGGCCTAAAGCAGCACTTCCAAAAACCCCGACAACAAAAAAAATACCAATGAAAAAGCATAGCCAAAAAACCTTGATTGGGCCGCGAAAATCAATTGATTTACTTTTCTTTTTTACCATGAATTATTCTCTTGCATTAATAGATAACCCTATCGATACTATACCTGCTAATTGAGCTGCAGCTTTTTCTCTTCCACTCACTCGATTCGCTTGTGCAATTTCAATTGTTAGAGGGAAAGCTTCTTGCGTTTGCCAATTTTCTTTCCACCACAATTTACTTTCTTTCACAGAACTAAAGCCAGTCCCTAACCATTCCCCATTATATTTTGCCATCGCATATTCTAAGGTGTCGCTTTCAATTAATGAATCTTTACTTTTTACTGTTGCTATTAAAAATATATTCGAAAAAGGATATGCTTGATCATTGCGCAAGTGGATATATAAATCTACAGGAGTGGTTAAATTCTCTTGAATTGTAAATACGGCTGGCTGGTCTAATCTCCACCCATTAGGCGTGTTTTGATCTTCTCTAAACAGGGTCTCTTTACCTCCACAGGAAGCGCATGATAATAATAAGATCAATAGGCTAAAAAAGAAAAGGTTATTGTCCATTTTTTTGAGGTGCTTTTCTATTGCGGTTGCGATTGCGGTTTTTGTTTCGATTATTTTTGTTGTTTTTGGGGCGATCAAATCGGTTAAGACTGTCTTGTCCTACAACATTTTCAAAAACCTTTTCTTCCTGCTTAGGGGTAACGTCTAAGGTGTATTCCTCCAAACTTACCACGGGTTCCTTCGCTTTATTCTTTCGAACAATTTCACTGGCTTGTTCATTGCTCAATAAATGCCATGTCATCCATTCTCCCTTATAAGCATACCACATATAACCTTTAAAAATATCTACCTTTTGGCAAACGGCAATTCCTTTTTCAGTATAGAGTTTTGTCTCTGTTTTAGGGAACGACTTTAAGGCTTTTCGATAAGCGTCAAGTTCAAAATTAAGGCAGCACTTTAATTTTCCACATTGCCCAGCTAATTTTTGAGGATTTAAAGACAACTGCTGATAACGTGCCGCAGCGGTTGATACGGTTCTAAAGTCGGTTAGCCATGTTGAACAACACAGTTCACGCCCACAAGACCCTACCCCGCCTAGGCGAGAAGCTTCTTGCCGAAGACCAATCTGTCGCATTTCAACACGAATACTAAATGCTTGGGCCATGTCTTTAATTAGCTGACGAAAGTCTACACGATTTTCTGCGGTGTAATAGAAGGTCGCTTTTGACCCATCTCCTTGAAATTCAACATCAGAAATTTTCATTTCTAAACGTAAAAAAATGGCCATTTCTCGCGCACGTTTTTGCACTTCGGCCTCCCGATCGCGGCCAGCCTGCCATTTATCGATATCATTTTGAGTCGCTAGGCGATAAATCTTATTTATCTCCTCACTATCCTCTTCAATTTTCTTTTTTCGTAACTGAAAACGCACCAGTTCTCCTGTCAAGGTAACCATCCCAATGTCGTGCCCGCTTTGGGCTTGAGTTGCGACTAAATCCCCTATTTTTAAAGAAAGTTTTTCTTCGTTTCGAAAGTATTCTTTTCGGCTATTTTTAAACCGGACCTCAACTAAATCACAAGTGACTTCTCCACCTGCTAACTGCATATTCGCCAGCCAGTCAAAGACGGTTAACTTATTACAGCTGTCAGTGCCACAGGTGCCATTGCTTTTACATCCTCGAGGGGTTCCATCTGCAGAAGTACAAGAAGCACATGCCATGTATTTAGTTTTTTAGTTGAAACGTAAAGATAGGAGGTTTTAACAAAACTGCCCTCCCAATAAAAGGTTAATGCGCCTTAAATTTTAAAACCTCAGAACGGCCTTTTTTAAAGGTTTTATTGCTGTTATGCGTTCCTTTTCGCAAGGTCCGTTGTTCTTCTATGGGTAGCTGAATAATTTCTTTACAAGGGTCTGAACAACAGCGTTGCATTTCCTCCCCACAAGCCTCACATTGAATGAATAGCAAATGACAAGCTTCATTAGCACAATTGACATGGGTATCACAGGCGGCACCACATTGGTGGCATTGTGCAATGATCTCCTCTGTTATGCGTTCCCCACGACGTTCGTCAAAAACGAAATTTTTTCCAATAAATTTATTTTCTAATGCCTTATCTTTAACTTGACGGGTATATTCAATAATCCCGCCTTCGAGTTGATAAACCTTTTCAAAACCCTTGTGTTTAAAGTAAGCCGATGCTTTTTCACATCGAATACCTCCCGTGCAATACATCAAAAGTTTTTTGTCCTTTTTGTGTTCAGAAAGGTCTTCTTCAATAATGGGTAAGGACTCCCTAAACGTGTCAACATCTGGCGTAACCGCTCCTTTAAAGTGACCTATTTCGCTTTCATAATGGTTGCGCATGTCTACACAAACAGTGTTAGGGTCGGCTAGTAAGTGATTGAATTCTTCTGCATTGACGTGCTTCCCTTTTTGGGTGACATCAAAGGAATCGTCTTCTAACCCATCTGCAACAATTTTATCACGCACCTTAATGGTGAGTTTTAAGAAAGACTTTAAGTCTTGCTCTACCGCAATATTCAAACGTATCCCTTGTAGAAAATCAATGCTGTCTAAATGGGCTTTAAAAGCTTTAAACCTTGGCCCCGGAACAGATAACTGGGCATTGATCCCTTCTTTGGCCACATAAATACGGCCTAATACTTCTTGCTTGTCCCAAGCCAAGAATAGGTGATCTCGAAAAAGTTGTGGATTCCCAATGTGCGCATATTGATAGAACGATAAAGTGAGACGTTCTGTCCCCGCTTCTTCAAGCATTGCCGCTCTTTCTTGCGCACTTAATTTGTTGTACAGTTGCATGCTATAAACTATTTAAGTGTGGGATAAAGTTAATTAAAATTATAGATTCCTTTCTCTTTGTATTAATGAAGGGCGAAACAAGAAATTTCTTTCTCATAATCAATTCTACTTTTGAAAAGAATAAGGGATCTTAATCCCTTTTTAAAAATAGTGAAATGAAATCATTGTGGTTAATGCTTACCCAACGACGTTGCTTTTCTCCTGCGTGGGTATTTACTTTAATCAACATTATGGTAAGGACATGGATTTTGTACCTACCTTATATTAAAAAGCTGTTTATGCTCAATGAAGCTGAAGTAGGTAGTGCCTTTTTTTTGCCGCTTGTGGATTATTCTTTTCTATTCCGCTAGTTCCAAAAATCAAAAAAGTCTTTGGGATGGCACGCTGCACTCAAATCGGTATAGTGCTTTTATCTTTAATTTCCTGCTAATTGTGCCAAGCTATTATACCTTTTGTTGAAGTTTGTTTTTAGTAGTTGTCTTTCCTGGTTTTACCGATATATCCATGAATGCTTTGATCTAGATTATTGAGAAAAAAGAGAAACTAAGTCCCTTCAAAACAATTATCATTATTGATAGGGGGGTATAATGTTAAGGCGCTAGAATGGTTAAAAAAGCAAGCGGATGATTATTTAATTGGTTTTTTTGGTATGGTAGATTTTCAAAGTTTAGTTAATCGTGGTTTTATTTGAAGTTGTTCATAACCTCTTTAGAAAGACGCTTAAGTAAAAGGGAGAAAGTCTTATTTTTATCCATAAACGAAAAGAAACGATTATGTCCGACGATAAAGCCGCCAAATTAAAGGCACTCCAATTAACATTAGACAAACTCGATAAAACCTACGGTAAAGGTTCAGTTATGAAGCTGGGCGATGAAGCGGTAGAAGAAGTAGAAGCCATCTCCTCTGGATCGATAGGCCTTGATATCGCCCTTGGTGTGGGAGGATATCCTCGTGGGCGAGTGATTGAAATTTATGGTCCAGAATCTTCTGGTAAAACAACCTTGACCTTACATGCCATTGCAGAATGTCAAAAACAAGGGGGCATTGCCGCTTTTATTGATGCAGAACACGCTTTTGACCGTTTTTATGCTGAAAAATTAGGGGTAGATATTTCAGAATTAATTATCTCACAACCCGATCACGGAGAGCAAGCCCTTGAAATCACTGATAACCTCATCCGCTCTGGAGCAGTCGATATAGTTGTAATTGACTCGGTCGCCGCCCTTACCCCAAAAAGTGAAATTGAAGGAGAAATGGGGGACTCAAAAATGGGACTTCATGCCCGCCTAATGTCACAAGCATTGCGTAAACTTACAGGATCGATTTCTCGAACTAATTGTACCGTTTTCTTTATCAACCAGTTGAGAGAAAAAATAGGGGTAATGTTTGGAAACCCAGAAACTACCACAGGGGGGAACGCTTTAAAATTCTATGCTTCTGTGCGCTTAGATATTCGCCGTTCAACGCAAATTAAAAATTCTGATGCAGCGGTATTAGGAAATAAAACACGGGTAAAAGTTGTAAAAAATAAAGTTGCTCCTCCATTTAAAACAACCGAGTTTGACATCATGTATGGAGAAGGGATTTCAAAAATTGGAGAAATCATTGACCTGGGGGTAAATTATGAAATCATCAAAAAATCTGGCTCTTGGTTTAGCTATGGTGATACCAAATTAGGCCAAGGTCGTGACGCGGTTAAAACCCTCTTACAGGACAATCCAGATTTAATGGATGAGCTCGAAGGGAAAATTATGGGAACCCTTAAAGCGGTTAACGAATAATGCTTTTAACATTTTGATTACATTGCCCCTATAAAAATTTTGGGGGTTTTTTTATTTTGAGGCTTTCAGCCCAAAGTAAATAGGCACACTCGAAAAAGCATACATCACCAAAGAATAAATCGCTGCTACAATGGCAAAATTAGGTTGATTTAAAGTAATCACCGCTAAACTAATGGTTAATGTCCCATTTTGAATCCCAGATTCTATCGCAATCGTTAAACCCTGTTTTAGGTTTAACCCAAATGCTTTTGCTAAGCCATAGCCCATTCCCATGGTGATTGTATTTAAGGCCACAACAATGGCTATAGTATCTCCTACATACTCCTGAAATAGGTCAAATTCGCGCGCTAAAAGACCCAGAATTACGATGGCTAAGAAAACAGAAGAAGCGATGCGAACAGGACGCTCCATTTTGTATGCAAACTCAGGGGCGCGTTGTTTTACGAGCATCCCTATGCTTAAAGGGATCGCTAAAATAACAATCAAAGTTTTAAAAATATCTGATGTGGGAGAAGCCATATTAGCTGCTTCAGCTAAATAATTTGTATAGGCATAACCCACCCAAAAAGGAATGGTCACAATCGTTATCACACTATTGATCGCCGTCATACTGACCGAAAGGGCTAAATCTCCTTTGGCCAATAAAGTGACTAAATTAGAAGACGTTCCGCCTGGACAGGCTGCTAATAATATCATCCCAATCGCTATAAAGGCTGGAGGCTGAAAAAAATAAACCAAGCCCAAAGCGACCAAAGGCAACAATATAATTTGATTAGTCAACCCCAAAAGTACAGGGTTAGGGTTTTGAGCTACTCGTTTAAAATCGGCAAGGGTAAGGGTTAGTCCCATTCCCATCATGATGATCATGATCGCAATCGCAAGAATAATCGATGCAGAAGAATCCATAAAATTAGTTTTGGGTAAAATACCATTTTTCGCCCACTTGTTAGAATTGAAATAAAATTATGCTTTTTTCGCAACCGATTTTTCGATTTCTACAGCAGCATATTGTCTTCTTTTAGGATCCTTTTTTAATCCTTTTTCGACGACGTCTCGGACCTCTTCTTGAAAAACTTCTATTTCCTCCTCGGATTGAGGGGGATAAATTTCGGCATAGGTCTGTACCCTTAATTCGCCTGGGTAACCAAAGTTAGGATGCCAGGGGTGCTTTCTTTTACAATCATAAAAGACCATGGGAACGACTGCTAATTGGTGATCAATTGCAATTTTAAAAGCCCCTCTTTTGAATGGATTGAGAAAGACGGTATCGTCCTCAAAAGAAACCTCTGGAAAAATACAGATGCTGTACCCAAGAGAAAGTTTCTTTTCTGCACGGCCATATACCTCCCAACGACTCTTTTTATCACTGCGATTGACCATAATCGCTGCACGCTTGTAGAGATAACCAAAAATGGGAATCTTTACCAACTCTTTTTTTCCCACAAATACAAAGGGGTTTTTAGACACCCTTAGCATTACAAATGGATCGATATAACTGGTGTGGTTTGCCACTAAAACATAAGAAGTTCCCTTAGGCAAAGGTTTAGCATAACGGATTTTAGTGTAAAAACCACTCCCACCCAAAATGATTGGCGCCCAGATATTTCGAGCAACCCAAAACACAAAGGTGTAGCCCTTTGGAAATAATAAGGCAATTGCTAAAAAGGGGAATAAAAAAGGAACGGGAATCGCGGTCAAGAGATAAAACCATATCCGCCACAACCGAGTAAATATTTTTTTCACACTCTCAAATGTAGCGATTTGGAATTAGTTTTGGGGAAATAAAGTACATTTGTGGAAAACATTTTCCATGGCCAGAATCTTAACCGGTGTACAAAGTACAGGCACCCCCCACTTAGGAAATTTATTAGGCGCTGTTCTACCTGCTATTGCCATGGCAGAAGAGGCAGAAAATGAATCCTTTCTCTTTATCGCAGACCTACATTCTTTGACACAAATCAAAGACGGTACTACCTTAAGACAACACACCTTCAACACTGCAGCAGCATGGCTAGCCTGTGGTTTAGATACAGATAAAACCGTTTTTTATAAGCAGAGTGATGTAAGTGAAGTAACCGAATTAGCCTGGTATCTCAATTGCTTCTACCCCTATCAACGCCTCACTTTAGCCCACTCTTTTAAAGATAAAGCAGATCGTTTGCAGGATGTCAATGCAGGGCTTTTTTGTTATCCCATTTTGATGGCAGCAGATATTTTATTGTACGACGCAGATATCGTCCCAGTAGGAAAAGATCAACTACAACATATAGAAATGACTAGAGATGTTGGGGCGAGATTTAATAATCAAGAGGGAGAAACCTTTGTTTTACCACAAGCTAAAATTCAAGAGGCTACGCAATATGTCCCTGGTACTGATGGCGAAAAAATGTCTAAATCAAAAGATAATATCATTGACGTTTTCTTAGCTGAAAAGAAGCTGCGCAAACAAATCATGGGGATTAAAACAGATTCTACTCCCCTTGAATATCCAAAAGATCCTGAGAAGTGTAATGTCTTTGCGCTTTATTCTCTTTTGGCCAATCCTGCCCAAATTGACGCGCTTCGACAGCAATATCTCGCTGGCGGAATGGGGTATGGGCATGCAAAGCAAGCCTTGTTTGAACTGATTATGGAAACCTTTGAAGAACCACGAAAACGCTATGATTACTATCAAGTAAATCCTGCTGAGGTTACCATTGCTCTGACCAAAGGAGCGAAAAAAGCCCGTGAAATAGCTCATGAAGTCTTGTTAAGGGTACGCAATAAGATAGGCTACTAACAACGCTCAAATTTATTTCCCCCTATAGAGCGAATTGCTCTCTTTAATTCTAATTGAAGCAATAATGCGGCTTGTTGAGACGTTAAGGTTATAATTCTCGATTTATTTGGGGTTTTTTACAGCCTTTAAATAGGAAGAAAATATTATTTGCTATCTTTATTATATGATTTTGACAAAATACATCAAAGAATTGCTTTTTCAGCAGGAATGCGTCACCCTTCCAGGGTTTGGCTCTTTTGTAACCCAAAATCATCCCATTAGGGTGAACCGCTTTACGGGTGAATTCACGCCGCCCTCACGAACAATTTCTTTCAATCGATTGATTCAAGAGAACGACGGTCTCTTAGCTAGCTATATAGCTAGAAGAGAAAACATCGCTTACAACGAAGCGCTTGTTGAGATTGAAAAAGAATGTGTCCTATGGAACAAACGCCTTGACAAGGATTCCCTTATCCTGCCTGGAATTGGTGAATTTTCTTTGAATGCTGAAAATAAATTACTCTTTTTACCCCATGGAAAAATCAACTTTGATGCTACAGCTTTAGGATTAAAGGTCTTTCAAAAAACACCGCTTAGAGCACAAATAAAAGCGGCATCTGTAGTACCTCCCATTTCTAATTCTTCAACTAAATCAAGCTCTATGCAAGACAACAAAGAATCTCTCGCCTTTACGCCAGAAAAAAAAGAACATGTTCGCCCCCCTTATGTAAAATATGCTGTCATTTGTGTAATTGCAGTGGCCATTCTTGGCGCAGCCTATTATTTTGGGAATCAATACTTGGAAAGTGAACGCTTAAAATCAACTCAACTTGCAGAACAACGCATTGCAAAAAATGTTGAGGAAGCGTCTTTTGATCTAGGAACAATTGCTGCGATCTCATATGAAACCGAAGCACAGGTTGAAACTGTACAAGAAAATACCATTACGGTAGAAAGTGGTCAATTTTACAGTATTATTGCTGGAAGTTTTCGCGATCAAGCCAATGCCGAACGCAAATTATCCTCTTTAAAAGAACAAGGTTTTGATGAGGCCACTTATGCAGCGCAAAGTGCAGACGGTCTAATTCGTGTGGCTTACGGCCGTTTTGAATCAAAACGACAAGCCTATACATTGCTTAATTTTATCAATAATAGCTTAGAAGAAGAAGCCTGGTATTTAGTAGAGGGTTACTAAACTAACTACATGCGATAGACCCAGCTCTTTGGGTTAACGGGTGTGGTGTTTTGAAAAACAGAAAATTTTAGTTCACTTTTTCCACTTGTGGGATGAGTAAAAACCTCACCTATGGCTTGTTTTGCGTCTATTGTTTCTCCTTTTTTAACATAGACCACCGCAAGATTTGAATAACTAGTGATATAATTCCCGTGCTGGATTAACACCCCTGGATTACTGCCTTTAAACGAAAAAACCTGCATGACTTTTCCTTTAAAAACAGAGCGCACTTTTGCGTTTCCAGGTGTTGCTATGGTTACCCCATTACTTTGGATTTTTGTGGTTTTAACCACTGGATGAGTTTGTGTTCCAAAACCAAGGGTCACCACCCCTTGTTCTACTGGCCACGGAAGTTTCCCTTTATTCGCAGTAAAGTTTTTGCCGATTAATTGTGCCTCTGGGGTCAAAGTGAAAACTGTCTTGTTTTTACCCGCTCCTGACTTATTAGAGGCGGTAATGGCTGCCTTAATTAAGCGCTGTATTTCTTTATCAAAAGCAGCTATTTGACGTTGTTTCTTTTGGATTTGTCTCGCTAAAGAGCGTTCTTTTTTCTTTAAGGCATTAATGCGTTCTTTCTGTTCAAGTCGTTCTGCAGTAAGTTCATTTTGCGCTACCCTGTTTTCTTTGATGAGCTTGTTTTTCTTTTGTTTTTGAACGACCAGGCTTGCATTTAGAGTCTCTAACGCCTTTGTCTTTTCTGCAATCATAAGGCCTTGTTTTTTTCTAAAGGCAGCGTATTGCTTGAGGTATTGAAAACGTTTATAGGCTTGTAAAAAACTTTCTGAGGAAAACAAAAACATCAATCTGCTTTGTGCAGATTTACTCGCATAGGCAAAGCGGATCATTTCTGCGTAATCTGCTTTTAAATCCTTGAGTTCTTTTTCTTGCAGAGTAATGGTTCTTTGATTCACTCTAATTTGTTGGGTCAAGCGATTAGCCTCTTCGTTTGTGACCTTGATCAATCGTTGCCTTAAGCTGATCTTGACGGCAAGATCTTCTACCTCGGTCAAAGCATTTTTCTTTTGCTTTTTATTGGTAAATAAAAGGGTGGTAATCTGTTTAATTTCGGCCCGAAGTTGTTTTCGCTGAGCTTCTAATTTCGCCTGTCTATTGTTCTGCCCCCATGCTAAGGTTAGCAGAAGAAGAAACAAAACACTAAGGCTTTTTTTAAGAAACATTTATAACTCAATTTTCTTATATCCATCGGGAATTCTAAAGGGAACGGTTAGTTTTTTGGGGAAATCTACCCTGAGATAATCCAGTGAAATCTGTAAAAAATTGGTTCCGTCAAAAGTAGAAACTTCAATTTTTTTTGGAACTAGTTTTCCCTCCACTTGTTGATTTTGGATGTATTTAATACTCAAACTTTGACCACTTGCTGCGACTAGGAAACGCTGTTCTTTTAAACGAAAGTTAACTGGGTCATAAAAATAAGTAGGGCGAAAACGCAGTCCTTTGGTTTTTGGACTTAATACATAATACTGAGGGTGAGAAATGCGCTCAAATTTTTCATTTTTAAAATCAGAAATAGGATAGCCCAAAAAGATATTCTGTAAATCATTAAAGCTAAAATTTGTTCCTAGCTGTTGATTGATAAAGGCAATGTCGCCTTTGTAATATGTTTTTTGGAACTTTTCATAAAACAGAACCTCCTCTGGCGTAATTAATACTTTTGCAATAGGAATAAGCATGTTTGCGCTCATCCAAAAAGTTTTATTGTCTTCTAAGCGGAAATTGACGTTTACACTCTGCTTGCGTTTTTGGTCATTGTATTCTACTTTAATACGAGCCCTAAAGGTGCTAATATTTTCTTCTGCTTTAAGAATTTCTACTGTCAATGCTTTTAATTCGACTTGTTTAACAGGCGCTTTGTTTGGTAAAACCCGCACTAATTTACAAGCAGTCGTGAAAGCTAAAAACAAGATTAAATAAAAATATTGGCTGGTTTTTTTCATTTTAATTTAAAACGGAATAATCCCCTAAACTTACACTTGTGTAATCTCCATTATAACGCACATGATTGCCTATCATTGCCTTGTTCAAGCTTGCATTCTCAACAATCGTTTGTTTTTGAATCATAGAATCTTTCGCACTAACGTTAATCAATTGACTTCCTTCTCCTACAGAAACTCCTGGACCCACAGTGCTATGCTTTAACACAACATTCTTGCCAATATAACAAGGGGGTATAATTGTGCTGTTTTCAAGGGTCGCGCTAGGATCGATTAAATCTTTCCCTTCTGCGGCTAAAAAATGGAGCATTTTAGTGTTAGTCGCGACCGTTATCTCTTTATTACCACAATCCATCCATTCGGTCACTTCTCCAGGAACAAAACGTTTTCCATTACGCATCATTCCTTTTATCCCATCGTTAATTTGATATTCTCCCCCATGGGTGAGTTGTTGATCAATCACTTCTTGAAGTTCTATTTTCAATTCTTCAATAGCCTTGAAGTAATAAATGCCTATCACGGCCAGGTCCGAGACAAATTGAGCTGGCTTTTCAACTAGTTTAGTAATGGCGTTCGTTGTATCGAGCCGGACCACTCCATAAGCAGACGGATTATCGACTTTTTTAACCCAGATTTGTGCATCTGCAGCAGGGTCAATATGGAAATCAGCTCGTATAAGGGTATCGGCATACGCCACTACAGCAGGCCCATTTAAAGATGGGGCTGCACACATAATCGCATGGCCCGTACCCAAAGGTTTTAATTGGCGGTAGATACTTGCTTTAGCTCCCAGATTTTGAGCAATCTTTTCTAGGTGAGTAACTATTTCGTCGCCAAAAAAGGCTGGATCCCCTAAAATAAAAGCCACTTCTTCTATGGGTTGATTGACCACTCCGGCAATATCATTGACCAACTGTTCAACAATAGGAGTTCCTGCCACCGGAACTAGAGGTTTAGGAACGGTTAAAGTATGGGGTCTAAGTCGCGAACCTCGACCCGCCATGGGAATAATTATTTTCATCGAATCTTTTATTTTTTTCCTGTGCTTCCAAATCCTCCTTCCCCACGGGCGGTAGTATCAAGGGTTTCCACAAGCTCCAAGTCCACTTGGGTATATTGTGCAACGACTAGTTGAGCAATGCGTTCTCCCGGAGCTATTTCTACTGCCTCATTAGAGAGATTTACTAAAATGACACCAATTTCCCCTCGATAATCTGCATCAATCGTTCCAGGGGCATTTAAAACAGTAATTCCGTGTTTTGCGGCTAGACCAGAACGAGGTCTTACTTGGGCTTCAAAACCCTCTGGAAGGGCGATTTTAAGGCCAGTGCCAATTATTTTACGCTCTAATGGTTGCAAGCTAACGGGCTGATCTAAAACAGCTTTTAGGTCTAGTCCTGCAGAAGATAACGTGGCATAGGCCGGCAAGTCATGAGGGCTATCGTTAATAACAGGTAGTTGAATCATATCAAAATTTTCTAAATTTAAAAATACAAAATGTGTAGGCAAGAATAACCTTCTTATAAAGTAGATATCCTTAGGTTATTAACGTTTTTTTCATCACGAATAACCGACTCCACTATATTAACTGCAGACATATTTCCGCCAGAAAAAAAGTATTGAAACCAACGTTCTTTCGCTCCTATACTTTTTAAAATTTCACGGGGAGATTGCCCTTTTTTATAGTAGTAAACGACCGCAGTATAATACTGTTCTAAATGATTGATTTTTTGTTCTAATAAAGCCTCCCCCCCCTTTTTTTCAACAGGGGTGTGGCAACACAGTAGCAGATCAAAATCTAAGCGAGCCATCTTCTTTAAAGACTGTATTTGCTGTACCATCGATTCTTTTTTCATAAAATATTTGATCTGAGGACTTACAAAAGCGTCGGCAGAAAAAAGCCAGCCTTGATTGGGCTCAAACAAAGCAACTTGATCTACTGCATGACCTGGAATAGGAAGTAGTTCAAAATCATATTTAGGTGTACTCAAGCGAGACTGCTCATAGGCCGCTACGTGATCTGTGAAAACTGGGGTTCCCCAGAAAAGCCTTTGTGGTAAACTTGTGGCTACTTGACCTTGAACCAATTCACTACAGCCTAAAGAACCATAAATGGGCACCTTAAAATTAGTCGCAATTGAGTTTACATTCCCAGAATGATCTTCGTGATGATGCGTGATATACACTTGTTTAAGGGGTTTTGGCTCCAACCATTAAAGAAATTCTCGCCTCAGTTTGGGTGGACCTGTATCAATTAACAGGCCGTCGATAAAAAAACTGTGTACGCTTACTGGCGGGGGACCAAAATAGCCAACGCCCATCTGCAAACTTTCAATCGGGTCAAAATCGTGTCTTTTTATATGATGCATTTATTTTTTTGGAAAGTGTTTTTTGAGTTCGGACTCAACCTTAAACAGCATAATTAGAGGCCCTACTGTTAAGGTTTTTATAGCAATTACAATCGGCCAAGGTATTTATAAATCAATGATTCATGACAGTAAACCTAAAGTAATGATATAAGTTCCTATTTTCATCATTTTTTTAACGGAATATTGCTGTGCAAAATCCCAACTTTCTTGTGATTTCATCGAAGCCGAAGTGCAATAACCATATAAATGATTAAATTTTTTGGGTGGATAACGATGTTGTATATAACCCGCAATAACAAAGATAAGACCTCCAAAAGTCAATATAAGCCCCATAATATTTACACTATACATAATTGAAGATGGTCATTTCGCGTCTATCCTATAAATAATTTAACCCAAAGGAGATGCTATAATTTTTAAGATCGTATTGGTTACAATAGTTTTAGAAAAAAGGTCTTTACCCGGTCTCTTAATTTATTCAATATTTATCTCTGGTTATCTGTCCCTAAAATTTTTTGGTTTTGGTGGAATGCAATTGGATGTATAACAGCCATTGTGATAGGACTTAGTATAAGCTGTAGTTTGCTTAAATTACAAGAAAATCCCTTGAAATTGCAAACCCTTCAGGCTTGCGGGACATTCCTGTTTTATTGGGTTATTTTGTCTTTATCCAAGGGATTAGTTATATTTTACCTAAAATATTTTGATCAATGCGAATACTAATTGTACCAGATTCATTTAAGGAAAGTTTATCTGCCCGCGATGTAGGCAATGCAATAAAAAGAGGAGTTGAAAATTGTCTTTCAACTGCTGAAGTAATAAATATCCCCTTTTCAGATGGTGGCGAGGGTGCGCTTGATGTTTTATGTTCGCATGCATACGGAAAACTGATGGAATGTGAAACATATAATGCTATAGGAGGAAAAATTAGGGCAAACTATTTCATGTTCGAAAAGCAAAAATGTGCATGGATAGAATTGTCTCAAGCTTCTGGTTTAGCTCAAATACCGTTAGAACAACGTGATATCCTTCACGCCTCTACCTTTGGGACAGGAATTTTAATCAAAGATGCTATAGAAAAGGGATGCACCCAAATTATTTTGGGAATAGGTGGAAGTGCTACCAATGATGGAGGTGCAGGGATTTTTCAAGCATTGGGCGGACAACTTTTAGATCAGAACGGAAAAGCGATAGCTTTAGGAGGAAAAGTTCTTAACGATCTTGACAGTATTGTTGCTGCACCTGTTGACTCAAAAATTAAATGGAAAATTGCTTGCGATGTTAACAACCCTTTATTGGGGAAAAACGGAGCTACTGCTGTTTATGGTCCGCAAAAAGGAGCGTCTGCTACTGACATAAAATTGTTAGAAAGTGGATTGTCTAATTTGTCTAAGTGTTGTCAAAAAAAGTTTGATCGAAATATTGAAAGTATTGTAGGAGGTGGTGCTGCTGGGGGCACTGCTGCCGGAATGTTTGGCTTCTTTAATGCAACATTGGAACCAGGATTTTCTTATTTGGCAGAAATGATTCAGCTTGAAAAATTCGTTGCCAATGCAAATCTGATCTTTACCGCAGAAGGGAGAATGGACGCTCAATCTATCAATGGGAAACTCACTGTAGGAATAGCACGTATGGCCAAAAAACACAAAACCCCAATCATTGGACTGACGGCTAATTTACAAGGGGCACATGAATCCTTGTATAAAGAAGGCTTCACGGCAGTTTTTCCAATTCAAGATAAACCCATGTCAATGAAAGAGTCTAAAGCCGAAGTAAAAAGACTTCTTGAAGTTGCTGCACAAAATACTTTTAGGGTCTTCATTAGATAATTCATAAAAAACACAAAATAAAACTTGAAAAGAATAATCCCTTTTTTGAAAACCGTTATCTTAGAATCACTAAATATGTGTTATGCTAGAAGCTAAAATTATTGTCGTTATTATTTTTGTGTTGATTACGCTTTATGGAGTAATTACAAAAAAAAGGGTGTTTTTTAATTTAGGCTATTTCTTATATGGCTTATCTGTTTTTGTAGCAGAATTGAATGAGTATATTGAAGTTCAAAGTTTTTCTCATCTGCTTTTTGCCATCTTATTTTTACTGCAAGCCATTCTTTCTATCCCTAATAAATTGCCTTATAACGGGAGTAAACTGGCCAAAGCTGCTGCGGTAAAAATTTACAGCTGTCTTTCGATCATCAACTTGGTAGGGATTTTAGTTCCCTATACTTCTCCGGCACCAGAGATCACTTATTATTTACATGCTGCGATGGCCATTTTCCCTATGGTGGCGGTCGTCTTGATTTTGACAAATAAAATTCCTTTGAGTCCATCAGAATGAGTAAAATTCTCAATGATTTAAAGCGTAAATACGTTAATTGGACTTGCTATGTTTAAGACTTTGCTTGCTTTTGTGCTGTTTTTTTAATCTCTTCAACTAGTGCTTTAAGATGTTCTATTGTGGTGTCTGGATTGAGTAAGACCACTCTTAAATAGCGCTGTCCATTCATTTCGCAAGAGGTTAAATAAAAGCGTTTTTCATTGATAATGGTATAGCGAAGGATTTTTTGAAAATCGTCTTCTTGACCAAACTTCTCATAGCGAAAACACAAAATATTACTTTGAGGATAGTAAGGAGTAGAAAAGTCTTCTTCTTGATTGAGTAAAGCATGAAAGTCTTTTGCAAGCTGAAAAGTATAATCAATAAAAGCGCCTATTTTGGCTTCGCCTTCTAATGCAAAAGTCCAGAATAACTTTGTCCCTAAAGCCGATTTAGTACACTCAATGGTATAGGGCATAGAATCAATTCCTACAACCTCTCTATCATGAAAAACATAAGATCCCTTTTGTTGAAAAGCCGCCGCTTGATCTTTAAAATCTTTGAAAAGAACAGCGGTACAAAGTGCAGGAACCCGCATCATTTTATGGGCGTCCCAAATTAAGGAACGCGCTTTTTCAATGCCCTTGATATATTTTTTGCTTTCTGGACTTACAAGGGCAGCTGCCCCATGGGCGCCATCGACATGAAACCACAAATTATGCTCAAGACAAAAATCTCCCATAGCATCGATTGGATCAAAAAGACCTGTTGAGGTGGCACAAGCATTTGCTACAACACACATGACTCGTTTTCCATCAGCAATCGTTTTTGCATAGACGCGTGGGAGGTCTTCCATCAATAAGACTTCGTTTTCATCAACGGCCACGGGACAAAAAGCTTTTTTCCCAAGGCCCAAGATGGACAGTGCACGTGCTATGGAATAATGCGCAGAGGCTGCACCAATGACCACTAAGTCACTAGGGTTCCCTTCTGTCCATGCATCTGTTGCTATGGCTGCTCTTGCAGCAGCTAATGCCGTTAAATTGGCTATAGACCCTCCATGAGTTAAAAGGCCACTGGATTTTCCTGGTGCGAAATGAAAATCATAATCATCGCGCCCGCCTAACCACCCCATTTTTTTAAGCATCCAATTGATCATAAAACCTTCGCAAGTACCTCCTGCAGGCCCCATTTCATAAAGCGAACTAGGGTTGTTTATAGTTCCATGAATGAGCTCTGGTACCCCAGATAAGTCGTGAGGAACAGCCACTTGATGCCCCATATAATGGGGATGACTCAAATGATTGGTGTGGGTTAAATAGATTTTGACAAAAGCAAGTAAATCTTCTTCCCCTTGAAAGCCCTGTTCTAATCTTTCTTTTAATTGTAAATCGTGAGCAATAACTTCTGGCGCTTGTTGATTCAATGCAGGAGTTTGTTTGGCCTTGCTATGGACTAAATGTTGCTCGAGTAATTGTCCTACTTGTGCAATGATCGCTTCTGTCATAAGGCTTAATTAAAGTTTATAAAATAGAAGTGAAGACCAAATATTCTTGTGTAAGTAGGTGTTTTCTTTTGCAATTGTATTTCTTTGAAAGCCAGTTAGTAATCTCATCTTATTGTTGATCTTTTGCTGAAAGCCAAAGAAGGTCCAGTTTTGATTAAATTCATAAGGGAAATTATCTTTTAGGTGCATAAACACTTCATTAAAGACAACTAGTTGAGGTGAAAAAGTTTTTTCGCCCTTTCCTAAAGGAAATTGAAAACCATTACGGAATCGAATACGTGCGCCATAACTATTTTCATTGTTTTTTGATTGCCATCTTTGTTCCAAACGAATCCAGCCAAAATAATTGACACGTTTTATGGGGAGGGAAAAATTGAATTGTTGCCACAAGTTATTTTCTATCGTTCGATTCTGTGGTGTATTACTGGAAATAAAGGTGTATCCTGTTGCAAAAGCAGTATTATTACCCAGTTTAAAACTCACCGACGGGCGAATCAAGTATTGATCATTTTCAGCAAAAAATTGCCTGGTGCGCACATGGGTTTCTAAACGAAGGGTTGTGCTACTGCTTAAACTATAATCAGTGAATAGTGCTTTCCAAGCGTTGTCTTGTCTTTCTTGTGCACTAATTTGCCATGATACGAGTGAAAATAAAATAAACGTAAAGAAGTAAAGAATCTTTTTCATTTGACATTAAAAGGATTTAAGTAAACCACCATCTATGGGGATATTGGTTCCAGTAATATAACTGGCTTGTTGAGAGACTAGAAAACAAACTAGATTAGCGTATTCTTCGGGTTGTCCAATGCGTTGCATGGGAACTTTTGCTTCCATTGCTTCCCGAACTTTTTCGGGGGGAATATTCATTTTTTCGGCTTTTTGTGCGTTGAGTTGCGCAATGCGTTCTGTATCAAAATAACCCGTAAGTGTATTATTAATCGTGATATTATCTGAAGCAATATCCATGGATAAACTCTTTGCCCAAGTAACTAATGCAGCCCGTAAACTATTCGATAGGGCAAGATAATTAAGGGGTTCTTTTACAGAGACAGAAGCAACATTCACAATACGTCCCCATTGCTGGGATTGCATGTGTTTTAAGGCGAGCGAGGTGGTGTATACAGCGCATTTAAACAAAAGATCAAAGGCGGTTTGATAGTCTTCTATAGATTTTTCTTTGGCGCCGCCTGCAGCTGGCCCTTGGGTATTATTGATTAAGATATCGATCTTACTTGATTTAAAAAAAGTGTCCATCTGAGAAGCAAATGCAGGGAAGTTAGAAAAATCAACCACTAAGAATTGGTGTTGTTGACCCTGGCTAGTATCGAGTTGAGCAACATTAGTTTTAAGCAAATCTTCACTTCTTGCCATTAAGGTAACAGAAGCCCCAGAGGCTGCCAAACGTTCTGCGATCGCTCTTCCAATTCCTTTACTACTCCCACCAATAAGTGCATTTTTACCACTTAAATCTATTTTCATAACTACTTATAATCTTCACGTGCTGGGCTAAATACATCCATTAATCGACAAGGACTCAATGCTTTTCCGCTATGCGGAATGTTTGAAGGAATTGGGACAATATCTCCTGCTGTATAGATGTTCGTTATGCCATCAAGAGTAAATTCAAATTCTCCTTCAACAACATGCATCATTTGCTCATGTGGGTGATGATGCTCTGGAACAACAGCCCCTTTTTCTATGGTCCAAAAAGCCCAACTGAGTTGTTTACCGTGCACTAATTTTCCGTGCAGGCCGGGCATGATTTCTTTACTGGTTATTGTGGCTAGATTCACGCTTAATTTTTTCTAAAAATACAATAAATAAAGCAACTAATATGCCTTCTAAAAAGAGGGAAAACAAAAAAAGCTTATCTTGTTTTTATGCTTAAATAATCGTTTATGAAAGTCATTAATATCTTAGAAAAATATGCTGCCTTTGACGCTCAGTGGAGCCCTCATGTTATTGCGGAACTCAACTGTCAACAAGTTCTTTTAGCAAAAGTTCAAGGGGAATTTGTATGGCATGCTCACGCAGAAGAAGACGAACTTTTTCACGTAGTTAAAGGCCAACTTCACATGGAATTTAGAGATCGCACAGAAGTGGTTAATCCTGGAGAGATTATCGTCATTCCTAAAGGAGTAGAGCACCGCCCCTGTGCCGAAGAAGAAACATGGATATTACTTTTTGAACCCCTTAGTACTAAACATACAGGTGAAGTTGTTGCTGATATAACAAAATCGACTTATCCTCGAATTTAATATGCGCTTAAAGCTTCGCAGCTAATTCACTAGCTTCTTTAATAGCCATTTTAGCATCGAGCTGTGCAGCAATATTGGCCCCTCCAATAACGTGAACATTTTGCCCAGCAGCGTTTAAACCTGCTTCAAGTTTTTTTAAAGAAACTTGTCCAGCACAAATAATGATATGATCAACCTCAAGTATTTGCTGTTCCTCTCCCACTTTGATGTGTAAACCATGATCGTCTATTTTTTCATAACTCACATCTGCCAGCATTTTAACCTCTTTCATGGCTAAACTCGAGCGATGAATCCACCCTGTGGTCTTCCCTAAGTTTTTCCCGTGTTTCCCTTTGGAACGTTTAAGGAGATAAATTTCTCTAGGGGAGGCAAGGGGTTGTGGTGCTTCTGCTAAGGCACCGCCGTTGGAGTAAGACATGTCAACGCCCCATTCTTTCATATAATTTTCTGTATTTAAACTAACTGATTCATGTGACATATCATGGGCGAGATATTCTGCCATATCAAAGCCTATTCCACCGGCACCTACAATTGCTACTTTGTCTCCAACACTTTTGTTTTTGTACAGTACATCGACATAATCAAGCACTTTGGGATGATGGATACCCTCTATCTCTAGGGATCTTGGAGTTACCCCAGTGGCGAGAATGATATCGTCATAGCCTTGCGCGATTAGCACTGCTTCTTCTGCTCTGGTATTAAGGCGAACGTCTACCCCATATTTTTTGAGCATATTGTCATAATAGCGAATGGTTTGCCCATATTCTTCTTTTCCAGGAATGACTTTGGCCATATTGAACTGCCCGCCAATCTCGTGCTTTTCTTCAAAAAGGACGACTTTATGTCCTCTTTTTGCGGCAACGGTTGCCGCTTCGAGCCCTGCAGGTCCAGCGCCTACTATGGCAATTTTTTTAATATCTGTTGTGGGTTCATGTACAAGGATTGTTTCATGACAAGCTCTTGGATTGACTATACAAGAGGAAACTTGCATGGTAAAGGTATGGTCTAAACATGCTTGATTACAAGCGATACAGGTATTGATTTCTTCTGGTCTCCCTTCGATAGATTTTAATACTAAATCTGGATCTGCTAGAAAAGGACGTGCCATAGAGACCATATCTGCATTGCCTTCGACCAAAACTTTTTCAGCCACATCGGGCATATTGATACGATTGGTGGTAATCAATGGTATATTGACTTCCCCCATCATTTTTTTCGTTACCCATGCAAAACCTGCTTTAGGCACAACAGTCCCAATGGTAGGAACCCTAGATTCGTGCCACCCAATTCCTGTATTAATAATGGTCGCCCCTGCTGCTTCAATCGCTTTTGCGAGTTGCACCACTTCTTCCCAAGTGCTTCCACCCTGTACTAAATCTAACATTGACAAGCGGTAGATGATGATAAAGTTTTCTCCTACAGCTTCACGAGTACGGCGAATGATTTCAATAGGAAATTTGATGCGGTTTTCATATGCTCCTCCCCATTTATCTGTACGGAGATTGGTTTTTTTAGCAATAAATTGATTGATTAAATACCCTTCAGACCCCATGACTTCTACGCCGTCATAGTTGGCATATTGTGCCATTTTTGCACAATGCACATAATCTTCAATGGTTTGTTCGACTTCTTCACTGCTTAATTCTCTTGCGGGAAAAGGACTGATAGGTGCTTTAGTATTACTGGCAGACACATTTTGTGGAGTATAACCATAGCGCCCCACGTGCAAGATTTGCATGCAAATTTTCCCTCCTTCGTCATGAACAGCTTTGGTAACCTCTTTGTGTTTTTCTGCTTCTTCTAAATTATCTAATGGATGTCCAACGGGTAAGGCTAGACCTTGTTTACTGGGCGCAACTCCCCCCGTAACAATAAGGCCTACTTGACCTCTAGCACGTTCTGCATAGAAAGTAGCTAAACGTGGAATCCCACCATCAATATCTTCTAACATGGTATGCATGGAGCCCATTAACACGCGATTTTTTAAAGAGGTGAAACCTAAATCTAAGGGTTCAAGTAATTTAGGATATGCAGTTGTTGCGCCCATAAAATAGTTGATTAAGTAGTAACAATTTTTTTATGAAACTACATTATTTTTTCTGAACCTCAATTGAATTGGTATTAAATTAAATCATATTGAAAGGCTTTTGTACCTTTCTGTTTTAATAAATGATAAATGTGAAATGAGTAACATAATTGCTTGGGGTATTTTAGGGCTAGGAGGAATTGCCCACAAATTTGTAAAAGATTTAGCTTTAGTTAAAGGGGGAAAATTACAGGCGGTTGCTTCTTCTTCCCAAGAAAGGGCAAATGCTTTTGCTCAAGAATACAGCGCTATAACAGCCTATGGTTCCTATGAGGCCTTATATGCAGATCCAGCCGTTGAGGTGATCTATATCGCAAGTGTCCATGTTGATCATTATCCTCAAACCCTGGCAGCGATCAATGCAGGAAAAGCTGTCTTGTGTGAAAAGCCCATGGGAATTAATGCGCAACAGCTCAAAACAATGATTGCTTTGGCGAAAGCCAAAAAGGTGTTTTTAATGGAAGCATTCTGGTCGCGTTTTAATCCTGCACTCCTTGAAGCTAAAAGACAAATAGAACAGGGCAGAATAGGAGATTTACGTCATGTACAAGCCTCTTTTGCCATGCCCAGTTGGAAAGACAACCCAGAAGGGAGGCTATTAAACTTAGTCAAAGGTGGAGGCTCGCTTTTAGATATAGGAGTATATCCAGTTTTTCTGGCCTATTTTTTATTAGGGAAGCCCAAAGAAATTCTGGCTAAGGCAAATTTTAATCCTCAAGGGACAGAAGTCCAGTCAAGTATTATTTTCTCTTATTCCAAAGCACAGGCCCAACTTTATAGTAGTTTGACCCATCCTTTCTCTATGGAAGCAAAAGTTTATGGCGAAAAAGGAGAGCTTACCATCACTCCTAAATGGCATGAAAGTGAAGCATTGAGCTGGAAAATAACCGATAGGATTAAGCTAGAAAAATATCCTAAAAAAGGAAAAGGTTATGTACATGAAATAGAAGAAGTAAACCACTGTCTAAGTTCTCAAAAAGGTCAAAGTGATATGTGGTCACTTAATGACAGTCTTAATTTGATTGAACTGATGGATGAGGTAAGAAAACAGGTGGGAGTTGTTTTTCCTCAAGAGGAAGGAAAGGCTCATTAAACTGCACTTAAGAGATTTATCTTGTGCTCGCGATAATTCGCAATCATTTCTCTAATTTTGACTTTATCGCTTTTGTGTTTATTTTTTTCATTCCACTCAATAGTATGTGGATCGAGTTCTTTGTAGATATTTTTTTGACTCCACGCCATGATTTCATACATGCAGGGATAAAGATCAATCCCTTTATCTGTGAGGTAATAGTGTTTAACCTTTTGATTTCCTTTTTTATATGCAAAATCAATAATATCTTGTTCCCTCAACCATTTTAACCGTTGAGAAAGAATATTAGAAGCAATACCTTCTGGCCCGGCAAAAAACTCTTTGAAGGTAGAGCGTTCAATGAAAATATCGCGTATAATAATGAGCGACCATTTGTCACCAACAACATCTAATGCACTCGCTAAAGGACAACCGCTTCTATACATAAAAGTAATTTACTCTTTTTATTTTCTTAAACAAAATTAATTATAAACAAACGCTTTAACCGATAAAGATAAAACACAAAACAATTATTACTTGTCAAATAAAAGTATTATACTTGTAAAAAGGATTTATCTTTAAAACAATTGAACCATAAACCAATTTCATCTCTCAAATAAAAAGGTTTGAAAACCCCTCCTTATTGAGGGGTTTATATTTTTTTTACATTAGTAGTATGAAACACCTACTTTTTTTATTAGTACCTGTGCTTGTTTTTGTACAAAGGGGAAAGACAGGTGACGCTACCTTTGCCCATCGTTTTCCTCCGGAAGTAAAACAAAAAGGTACAGGTTCAGAACTCATTATTGCTAATGAAACAGATCACGACATTATCGCTCTAGTTCGTGGTCAGTATGATGAATATCTCCGTCATGTTTATATTCGAACCAAAGAGGAATTTACATTTAAAGAGCTGCCTATCACTCGGTTTTATGTGCAGTTTAAGGCAAAAGAATTTTATTTTGAAGATCTAGAACGCACCGTTGTAAACTTTGGGCAAAGACACATCTTCCAATTTTTTTATGATCCTAAACAAAAGATCAAATATAAAAAAATCACAGAGGAGCAATTCTTTCAACCCTAAGGGTGAGACTTCTTTAAAGAAGGTCAAATTGATACGTGTATTTAACATAAAACATCTTATTGATATAAGCTAATTTAATATAGGTAGACTCACTTATGGCTGCGCCATATTGAGGGGTAACTTGAGTAAGTTTAGTGATAAGGGCTATTGTTTTCCATAGAGGATCTTGGATAACTTCCTCATCAATAACTGGATCAATTGGTGTTGAAATTACTTTGACGGAGGGGCGATCTAGCTGTATAGTCGTTTGTGCAGTTAGGGATGAAAAGGAGAAAACGCCAATTAGAAAGTATGATAACCGCATTTAGTTAATTTATTCGAAAATAACGATAAATATCTTTTCTTAAAATACTTATATTGTTCTAAATTTTAGACTTTTGGAACTAGTAATAAGTAGTTTAGATTTAGGGGTAATTGCCCTTTATTTTATAATTGTCCTTTTATTGGGATTTTGGGCAGCCCGTAAAACCAGTACTAGTGATGATCTTTTTTTAGGGGGAAGAAGTTTGACCTGGGGTTTTATAGGTCTTTCTTTGTTTGCCTCTAATATTTCAAGTACAACAATAATCGGGTTGACTGGTGCGGCCTATTCCAGCGGAATTGTTCAATCGGTATATGAGTGGATTTCTGGGATCCCATTGATTATAGCGGCATTTATTTTTGTCCCCCTATATCTCAATGCGCAAATCACGACCATCCCAGAATTTTTAGCTAAGCGTTTTGACAGGAGATCACAAGTCTTTTTTTCTGTGGTGACTATTGTCACCAGCATCATGGTTGAAACAGCAGGGGGCTTATATGCCGGTGCGATTGTTTTAAAAACCTTCTTTCCAGATCTAGTGATTTGGCAAGCCGCGATTGGATTAGCTTTATTTGCAGGAATTTATACCGTATTTGGAGGGTTAAAAGCAGTGGTGTATACCGATTCGCTTCAAGCAATAGTTCTAATTGTTGGGAGTAGTATTTTGACCTACATTCTTTTTGAAAAAATAGACTTTTCTATTGAGACCTTGCTTGCGGCTGCTCCTGAAGGACACTTTTCAATTTATCGCCCTTTAGACGATGCCACCTTACCCTGGCCAGGTTTATTCTTAGGGGTTCCACTTTTGGGTTTTTGGTATTGGTCAACAAATCAATATATCGTTCAACGCATACTTGCGGCAAAAGACGTCAAACATGCACGTTGGGGGGTATTATTAGGAGGATTTTTAAAGTTGATTCCACTATTCATCATGGTTATTCCTGGGGCAATGGCCATTAGCTTGTATAGCGGTATCGAAAATCCCGATATGGTTTATCCCACCATAGTGTTAAAAGCATTACCTGCAGGGCTTGTAGGACTGGTACTAGCTGGATTAATCTCTGCCATTATGTCAAGTGTTGACTCTACTTTAAATTCTTCTTCTACCCTTGTTGTGGTTGATTTTATTCAGCCTCGATATCCCAACCTTAATCAACAAGAGATTTTAAAATATGGTAGAATAGTGACCTTTATCTTAATGATCATCGCTGCCTTGTGGGCTCCTATGATTCAAAATTTCGGCGGATTGTGGATGTATCTACAACAGATGTATACCATCTTTGTCCCACCTATTGTTGTGCTCTTTTTAGTGGGGGTTTTTGATAAAAAAGGAAATGCACATGGGGCTTTTATGACCTTAGTATTAGGAACCTTTTTAGGCATAAGTTTGTTTGTTTTACACCAAACCAATGTTTGGCCCATTCACTTTATTATTACCGCAGGGATTGTTGTTGGGGTTTGTACAATGATTTTCATGGGCTTTAGTAGAATGACCCCTCCACCTAATCAAGAAGTCATTGAAAAATACACTTTTAAAAAAGAACTGATTCATCAAGAAAACAAAAGACTCGCTTGGTATCAAAATTATCAATATTGGGCCTTATTGCTTTTCTTCTGCATTTTAACCTTATTTTTTCTACTTTTTTAAATGAATAAGAATAACAACTGGTGGAAAGAAGGGGTAGTGTATCAAATCTATCCCCGTTCATTTAACGATACTTCAGGCAATGGTCTTGGAGATATTGACGGAATCATCGAAAAGCTTGATTACATCAAATCTTTAGGGGTAAACATGATCTGGATTTGTCCCGTCTATGACTCTCCAAATGACGATAACGGCTATGATATTTCTGACTACAGAAAAATTAGCGAAGATTTTGGGGGGAATGATGCCTTTGATCGCTTACTTAAAGCAATGCACACTCATGACCTTAAACTTATCATGGACTTGGTTGTAAATCACACATCAGACGAGCATCAATGGTTTGAACAAGCAAAGCAAAGTAAAGGCAATCCTTATCACGATTATTATATTTGGAAAGAGGGAACACTCACCGATATTCCTAACAATTGGCAATCTGTATTCAATGGCAGTGTATGGGAATGGAACGCTCCAACAGAAGAATATTATTTACACTATTACACTAAAAAGCAACCCGATCTCAATTGGGAAAATCCTGCAGTACGTAAAGAGGTCTATGCTATTATTGATTTTTGGTTAGCCAAAGGAGTTGACGGTTTCCGTATGGATGTTATTTCTTTAATTTCAAAACGAATTGCTTTTGAAGATGTCCCTCAAAGTATGTCTTTTATTGATGTAGTGGAAAAAGTTTATGCTAACGGACCACAGGTGCATGAATACCTCAAAGAAATGAATCGTGAAGTTTTGTCAAAATACGATGTGGTATCGGTGGGAGAAGGGCCTGGGGTAAACTTAGAGCACGGTCCGCGGTATGTCTCGGCAAAAGAAAAAGAACTCAATATGGTCTTTCATTTTGATCATTTGACCATTGATTTTGGACCAGAAGGGAAATACGACCCGGTTCCAGTAGATTTTCTTCGTTTTAAAGAAATTTTCAGCCAATGGGATCAAGCCCTAGCAGAAGATGGATGGAATAGTATTTTTTTGGGCAATCATGATTTTTCTCGCATTGTTTCTTGTTTTGGGAACGACAGTCAATACCATAATGTATCAGCAAAGCTATTAGTAACCCTTTTAATGAGTTTAAGAGGCACCCCTTATGTATATCAAGGGGACGAAATTGGGATGACTAATGTTGCTCACCCCAGCATTGATTTATATAACGATGTCGAAACTAGAAATGCATGGAAAGCCGCAAAAGCCACAGGAAAAGACATGGATCAATTTTTAAAAGCAGTTCATTTGCAAAGTAGAGATAATGCCCGTACTCCCATGCAATGGGACGCATCAATACAGGCTGGTTTTAGCACTGGAAAACCCTGGATTCCTGTCAATGAAAATTATGAACAAATCAATGTAGCAGTCGCAGAAAACGACCCCAATTCAATTCTGCATTATTACCGAAAGATGATTGCCTATCGCAAAGCCAACCCTAGCTTAATTTATGGTCATTTTGAAGATTTACTTCCGCAACATCCTTATTTGTTCGTTTATAAACGCTGGGATGATAAGGACAGTTTTTTAGCCGTGCATAACTTTAGGGATGAAAACACAAATTGGGAACAAAAAGAGTCTGGCTATAGGATGGAAATAGCAAACTATCCTTCGTCATCTTCTCTATTTTTATCGCCCTGGGAAAGTAGAATTTATCGTTTAGTTTAGTACCTTTTCATAGCAATAAAAAGGGGACTCACTTTTTTGAGCAAAGAAAACTTGCCCCACTTGCTGGTATTGTCGCGCTTGATAAAAACGATTATTTCTAATGTTTTGACTAAAGGTATCGAGTCGAACTGAAAGGCATTCTTTTTCTTTTGCTAGGGCTTCGCCAAAATCCATAAGCGCTCGTGCAATTCCTTGTCCTTGATAAGTGGGGTGAACCGCTAACCGATGTACATATAACTGTTTGAAATTAGGGGTTAGCCAGTCCACTTCTGAATAAAAATCATCCATCTCCATAGAAAACATTACTATTGCTATGATCTCATGTTCCATTAGGTAAACATAGACATTATTCGCCATAACATCTTTTGTAAGTACCTCAAGCGAAGGATAATTTTTATTCCATTGATTAATCCCTTGGTCAATCATGTGTTGTGCACAAGCTTCGGTAATTTTTTTAATAAGGGGAATATCTTGAACTACTGCTTTGCGAATCATAAGACTTAATGAAATTTATTTATCTTCCAGTAAAATTACACAAACATGAAAAATATTGCTTTACGATATGTCTTCATTCTCTTTATCTTTCTTTTTGTAGGGGGGTTAGTCTATGCAGGTACACCTGCCATAGAAAACACTTTGTTGTTAGAAGCGGCAGCATTAATCTTTGGGTTACAACTTCTTGTTTTTCTCCCTTCTTACTGGGCACAAACAGAACATTTTTATGATTTAACTGGAGGGATAACCTACCTTTCAACTATGGGGTATATGGCTTTTCGTCATCAAGCGATCTTTGGCACATGGGATTTGCGGTCTTTGGTGTTGACTGCATTGATTGGTCTCTGGGCGATTCGTTTAAGTAGTTTTTTATTTACACGAGTAAAACGCGTTGGAAAAGACGGGCGTTTTGATTCTTTAAAGAAATCTTTTACACAATTTTTACTCACCTGGATGTTACAGGGATTATGGGTATTTATGTGTACTTACCCTGCCTTAATCGCTTTGGCCTCGCCTTCAAAAGAAGAAAATATTTTCCTGATCATAGGAGCAATTGTTTGGCTAGTGGGGTGGTTGTATGAAGTAATTGCCGACCGACAAAAAACTGCCTTTAACAAAGACCTTAAGAATGCAGGTCAATTTATCAACGTAGGCGTATGGAAACAATCCCGTCACCCAAACTATGTTGGGGAACTGATGCTGTGGACAGGCATCACTATTATTGCGGTACCTGTTTATCACGGCAGTCAGTGGCTTGCTTTAATTACTCCAATTTTTGTTTATTGGTTATTGAACAAAGTAAGTGGTGTAAATTTACTCGAAGAGCGAGCAGATAAAAAATGGGGAGAGAGTCCTGCTTATCAAGCATATAAAAAAGAGACTCCCATATTTTTCCCTAAATTATTTTAATCCAATCGATTATAAAGAGAAAAGAATCCCGTGATTATCAGAACTAATCCGTACAGCTAATCTCATATTCCGTCCAATTTGCGGTAGTATCCTCATTGGGGAAATAAAAACAACGATTTGTCTCATCAGGGAAACGAATGTTTTTCCAATATCCCACTGGGATAGTGGCACCTGTGGCTAAAACCGTGGCGGTTGTATTAAAATCCAAAACAATTTCAATATTTAGGGTGCCTAGTTCATCTGCCCATTCACGAATTTGGGTTTCGAGTTCTGCCCATTCCCCCCGATTGAGTTGATCTTTTTGCAGCGTGCAATTTAAAAAGGAAAAGGTAGCATATAGGTTGTCATAGCTGTCGGTAAAAGCCGCCGCTGGTGCAAGATGCCCTCTGTCCCATGGATTGTTGTAATAATCATCATTATCTGATGTAATGATAGAGTCCACTTCATAAAATTGCATCCCATCTCGATCAACCAACTTTTCTATTGATCGAACATCATAACGAATCCAATTGGGCTGTTGTAAAACTTCGTTATAAGAAACTGTAAAAATAGATCCTTCTACTAAAACCTCTACTCGAGGCTCCCAGTCTTTAATCACAATCACTTCGTCTACTACCTCTGCAGGAATTTCAGGGAGGTCACAGCATTTTGTTGTAGAGCCGCAAGAGGCGATAAAGATTAAAACAAGAAAACACCAACTGATTTTTTTCATCTTGAATAATTACTTACATCAAAGTTGAATAAACTTAATGTATTTTTAAGCATAAAAAAATGCTTTTTCATCTATTTATCTCTGTTTTACTTATGGCACAGTCTTATCAAACTCAGCCTTATCAGGTGGTTTCAACCATTGATCAAATTGAAATTCGTTATTATCCTCCTGCAATGAAAGTTCAAGTGGAAAGTAGACTTAATAACAATCGTAATTTCAATGCGCTGTTTCAATATATTTCTGGAAATAACGATAGGGGAGAAAAAATTGCTATGACAACACCCGTTTATATGGAAAATAAAAAAGAATCACAGACTATGGCTTTTGTTCTTCCAGCTCAGTATAAAGATACTGCGCCGCAACCCAAAGGGGAGGGTGTTGAGATCTATCAATCTAAAGCAGGATACTATGCCGCCATACGTTATGGTGGGTATTCAAATCCTAGAAAGGTAAAGCAGCACACCCAACAATTAAACAATGCTTTAACCCAGGCAAAGAAAAAAATCATTGGACAAGCTTTAGTCCTATCTTATGATGCACCCTATAAGTTCTACAATCGCAGAAATGAGATTTTACTTGAAATAGAGCAATAAAAAATACTAGCAATACGAGGGTGATTTCTTATTGAACTAAATAATCTAGCTCTTTTTCTTTAAATGCCTTATTAAAGGCAGTTACTTCTTTCTCCATTAAAGTGGTATAAGTGGCTAGTTGTTCTTCTATGGCTTTAGTCAATTCGTCTCTAACCGCCTTATCTTGTGCTGTAGGGGGGAAGTCATTGATCAAAACCAAGTTGTTTATATGTCCCAGCTTGTTCGTCAATCGAATGGGGAAATTCAAGGGATCTTGATTGGAGCGATTTTGCGTTTGATACAAGGCTTTTTCAACCGCTGACAAAGTTTTAGTTAATGCTTTAGCTTGTTCGCGTAACTCTTTAGCGCTTTCATCTTCTGCAAAATTATTTTGAAACTCTTTTAATTTTTTATTGACTGTTCTTATCTTTTTAATGGCCTGATGCGCTTTATCAATGGTTTGATTCACACCATTGACAAAATCAAACTGTTCTTGCATTTGGGCAACAGTAGCTTCGGCAAGTGGATTAGGCAAGATTTTGAAGTCTTGTGAAATGGTTTCTCCGTTGAGGTGAAGTTGCACTTGATATGCTCCTGGGACTGCTTTTGCTCCCGCCAAAGAAGCGCCCCACAGTATCATTCCCTTTAAAAGCTCTGCGCCTTTGTAACGCATGTTCCATACCAATTGATTTCCGCCAGCTTTAGCCTTTAGTTTGTTCTTTTGGTCATGCGTAGAAAATCGTTTGATTTCATCGCCATTGGCATCGTGAAAACTTATGGCGAGACTATCTGTCTTTTCGTAAAATTCTGGAAGATAATAGTGTACAATTGCTCCATTAGGAAGGTTAGTTCCTTCTGTTAAAGAGCTTTGCCCTCCTCTTCCTGGAACGCGATAAACGTCTTTAGGAGTATAGAGTTTTGGACGGCTTTCTTCTTTTTGTAATTGATGTAATACTGTTAAATCATCTAAAATCCAGAGACTTCTTCCTTGTGTAGCCACAATCAAACTATTGTCTTTAACGGTCATATCGGTTATAGGAACAATAGGGAGGTTTTGCTGGAAAACTTCCCATGATTTTCCGTCATTAAATGAGAGATACATGCCCGTTTCTGTCCCTGCGTAGAGTAAGCCTTTTTTCGCAGGATCTGCTCTTATAACACGGGTAAAATGTTCTTTATTAATCCCTTTATTGATTTGGGTCCAGGTTGCCCCATAGTCTTTTGTCTTATACAAATAAGGGCTAAAGTCACCCATTTTATAGCGTGTTCCTGCTACATAGCACGTCTCTGCATCAAAAGGAGACGGTTCAATACTATTGATCATCATCCATTCTGGCATTCCCTTTGGGGTAACATTGGTCCAGTTTTTTCCTCCGTCTTTGGTAAGATGAATAAAACCATCGTCACTGCCCACCCATAAAACCCCTTCTTGTAAAGGAGATTCGTTAGCAGCAAAAATGGTACAATAATATTCTACTCCGGTATTATCTTGGGTAATGGGCCCTCCAGAAGAGGTTAATTTTTCTGAATCATTCCGGGTAAGGTCTGGACTGATGATATCCCAGCTTTGTCCTTCGTTTTCGGTGACGTGTACCTGGTTTGAAAAAGTGTATAAACGTTTAGGGTTGTGCTTACTAAATACAATAGGGAAATTCCACTGAAAGCGGTATTTCATTCCTTCGGCACCATAGCCCATGGGATTGTCTGGCCAAACGTTAATTCCTCGTACGGTTTCTTTTTCGTGGTTAACGCGGGTAAGAAATCCGCCATAACTTCCTCCATAAACAATATCGTTGTTTGTAGGGTCAATGGCAATATGTGCTGATTCTCCTCCTGCTGTTGATTCCCAATCGTCTTCCCCTATGTTTCTGCCAAAACTGCGGTGTTTCACCCTAATGGTAGAATTGTCTTGCTGGGCAGCATATATGCGGTAAGGGAAGGCATTATCTGTGGTTACACGATAGAACTGTGCGGTGGGTTGGTTGTAATAGGTACTCCAAGTTTTTCCACCATCATAAGAGACTTGGGCGCCGCCATCATCTCCTATAATCATGCGTTGATTGTCTTCTGGTGCAATCCATAAGTCGTGATGATCTCCGTGTGGAGCACGATGTGCTTCAAAAGTTTTTCCGCCGTCGGTTGAGTGATGATAGGCCACATTCATTACATAAACTCCATTTACATCTTGGGTGTCGGCATAAATTTTAGTGTAGTACCATGCACGCTGTCTTAGCGCGCGACTGTCGTTGACGTGTTTCCAGCTTTTTCCACCGTCATCAGAGCGATAAACTCCCCCTTTATCTTTGTTTTCCACAATAGCCCAAACGCGATCTGCATTGATAGGCGAAACCGTTACTCCAATAATTCCTAAAGTCCCTTTGGCAAAACCTTGATGAGTACTAATTTCTGTCCAGGTAGCCCCACGATCGGTACTTTTCCATAATGCAGAACCTTCCCCGCCACTACTTAGACTATAAGGGGTGCGTTGTAATCGCCAAGTAACTGCATATAAATTTCTAGGATTAGAAGGATCCATCACTAATTCTACTGCGCCAGAGAGGCTGTTAGCAAACAACATTTTTTTCCAAGTCCTTCCACCATTGATACTTTTGTATACCCCCCGCTCTTGGGTGGGTTTGTAAATATTCCCTAAAACGGCTGCATAGACAATCTCGGGGTTTTGAGGATCGATTACAATACGAGGGATATGACGTGATTTATAGAGACCTATTGCAGTCCAAGTTTTTCCAGCATCAACTGATTTCCACATGCCATAACCAGAAGACACATTCCCGCGAACGGTTACTTCTCCACCGCCAACATATATGACGTTTGGATCGCTTTTTGCGACTGCTATGGCTCCAATACTTCCGCCAAAATAGCCATCAGAGATATTTTTATAAGTGATACCACCATCTTCTGTTTTCCAGACTCCACCCCCAGTTGCTCCAAAGTAAAACAGTTTAGGCTGTCCAGGAACTCCTGTAACTGCAGCTGCACGCCCTCCACGAAAAGGACCTATTTCTCTATATTCTAAAGAACTGTAAAGAGAAGGGGTAAAGGCCGGTTGACCCCCTTTTTTCTTTTTACGCTGCGCTTGAAGGGGCAGAACTAAGAAAAAGGAAAGTAACATAAAAAAAAGGGGGAAATAACGTTGATTACTTAAAGACATAATTGTGGTTTTAAATTCCAAAGTACAAAAAATTAAAATTGTATTTTAGGGTGAATTACAAAATAATAATCATGAGAAATCAACGCTTTACCCTTTTGTTTGCATCAGCATTTATGCTAGTAATCAATGTTTATGCTCAAAATTTAAAGACCATAAAAAAAGAAATTCAATCTTCTGTAGAAACACAGAAAGATAAATTAATTGAGACCAGTGATGCGATTTGGGAAGCTGCAGAAACATCATTAGTAGAATATAAATCGGCAAAACAATTAAAAGATTATGCCCGTGCAAATGGGTTCGAAGTCACCGAAAATGTGGCAGATATTCCTACTGCCTTTATGGCAAAATACGGTTCTGGAAGTCCGGTAATTGGGATTTTAGGCGAGTTTGACGCAAATGCGGGGATTTCTCAAAAGCGTCAAACCACAAGAGAAGCGCGTGTTGAAGGAGGTGCAGGTCACGGCTGTGGCCATAATCTTTTTGGCACAGCAAGCCTTGGCGCAGCGGTTGCCATTAAAGAACAAATTGAAAAAGGGAATATCATAGGAACAGTGATCTTTTATGGAACGCCAGCAGAAGAAACCATATTTGCAAAAGTATGGATGGCCCGTGCCGGTGTATTTGATCAATTAGACGTTTGTATGGATTGGCATCCAGGAGCTTCGATTGAAGCAGGAACTCAAAGTAGTAAAGCTCTAGTTGATTTTCGCGTGAAATTTTATGGGAGTTCTTCTCATGCTTCTTCTGACCCCTGGAACGGAAAAAGTGCCGTTGATGCCATGGAATTATATACCACTGGCTTGAATTATTACCGAGAACATATTTTGCCTACTTCAAGAATTCACTATCAAATCGAAAAAGCGGGTGATGTTGTTAATGTTGTGCCAGACTATGCACAAATATGGACTCGCTTGCGCGAAAATAATCGCGAAGAAGTCGATGTATTATACGAAAGTGCTATAAAGATTGCAGAAGGAGCAGCTTTAATGACTGGAACAACGCATGAAGTAAAACTCATTTCTGGGATTTATGAAATTCAAGTCAATAGAAAGGGTGCAGAAGCGATGCAGAAAAACCTAGAGGCCCTTGGGGAAATTACCTATAACGATCAGGAAATTGCCTATGCGAATACAATTCTAAAAGAAACAGGCAAGCCTCAAAAGGGCATTGATGGAACAGTACATCCTTTAAGAGAAACCTTACCTGCACAAGGCGGGTCGACAGATGTAGGAGACGTTAGTCAAATCGTTCCCACCATAAGGATGTCTGCCACGGTAGCCGCTAAAGGAGGGCCATGGCACTCCTGGGCTGTGGTCGCTTGCACAGGGATGTCTATAGGTCATAAGGGAATGATCTATGCGTCTAAGGCATTAGCCATGACCATGGCAGATTTATATAAGAATCCAAAGTTAGTAGAAGCTGTTAAAAAAGATTTTAAAAACAACAAGGTGAACAAAACCTATGACCCTAGAATCTTACCTGGTCCACCAAGTTTAGACTAAGATGAAAAAGATTTTATTCCTTTTATTGCTAGCAGTAGGGAGCTCCCTTTTTGCACAAGCCGTTTTACCGTTAAAAGATAGGGCAAAGGCAATAGAGCAAATTCAGCAAGAACGCTTTGAAGTGTTACTGCCCAAACTGATGAAAGCCCACGACATTGATGCATGGGTAATCATTACCCGGGAATACAACGAAGACCCAGTGTTAAAAACCATGCTGCCTCCCACTTGGCTTAATGCCCGCAGGAGAACCATCTTGGTCTTTTCTAAAGATGCAAAAACAGGCGAGGTGAGTCGAGTCGCTATTACCCGTTATCCTTTTGGGAAGTTGATCCCATCGGTTTGGAAAAAAGAAGAGCAGCCCAACCAGATGAAAGCCTTAGCGAATTATCTCACCCAAAAAAATCTGGCTAGAATAGGTATCAATATTTCAGATCATTACGGGATTGCAGATGGTCTAGCAAAAACAGACTATGACTTATTAGTCGCTGCGCTTCCAATAGCTTTATCTAAAAGATTAGTGAGCGCAAGCCCACTGGCAGTTGCATGGATTGAGAATAGAACCCCACAAGAGATGATATTGTACAATCAATTGGTCGAGATAACCCACAATATCATTGCAGAAGCTTTTTCTACCCAAGTGATTACACCAGGGGTGACCACAACAGAGGATGTCGTCTGGTGGATGCGTGAAAAAGTTGTGTCCATGGGCTTAAAAACCTGGTTTCACCCAACGATTGATGTGCAACGCAACGAAAACAGTGATTTATATGCCTTTGATGGAAAGTCCAAGCATGATGTTATTCAACCTGGGGATTTAGTGCACTGCGACTTTGGCATTACTTATTTAGGGCTTAATACAGATTGTCAAGAACTGGCCTATGTATTGAAGAGAGGTGAGACTGCAGCACCCAATTACCTTATGAATGCTTTGGCCGAAGGCAATAAAGTACAAGATATTTTTACGAAGGAGTTCAAGCGGGGAAGAACAGGAAATGAAACCCTTGCACTCGCATTACAAAAGGGAAAAGCAGTGGGTTATAGATCCCAAATTTATACTCATCCGCTTGGAACATATGGGCATTCAGCAGGGACTACTTTTGGAATGTGGGATGCACAAGAAGGGGTTCCAGGATCTGGCGACTGGCCTTTACATGAAAACACAGTCTATGCCATTGAACTCAACACCAAGGTTTATATAACAGAATGGAAAAAAGACATTAGAATAATGTTAGAAGAGGCAGGATATTTTGGCCCAGAAGGCTTTTCTTATGTCAATAAACGGCAAACAGATCTTTTCCTAATTGGACATTAAGCTGTTTTATTTCACTTAAAGAAGAGAGAAAAAGTACTTGTTTTTCCTAACATGTCCCGGTTGAGGTATAGGATAAATCCAGCCATCAACATAAAAAATAGTTGTAAAATAAAAAGCTCAAACGCCATAATAATCGTTTAAAGGATTAATAATACAAAAATAGGGCTAAGCTCTTTTAAATGAGAATTAGCCCTTATAAAGTTGTAAACAAGTTACTAAGAATGAACTAGTTGACCTTTAAGACCAGCTTTCCATTCTTTTCCCCAGAAAATAAGCGTAAGAAAGTTTCCCTAAAGTTTTCAATACCTTCATAAACGTCTTCTCTACTTTTTAATTTTCCTTCTTGCATCCAGCGAGCCATTTCTTTCATTGCTTTACCATAATCTTGTGCATAGTCTAAGACGACCATTCCTTTCATAGAAGCACGATTGACTAACAAAGAGAGGTAATTTTTAGGTCCAGCAACAACGGTGGTTGCATTGTATTGAGAAATAGCTCCACAAATAACGACTCTTGCATTTTTACGTAAGAAGATTAAGGCAGCATCAAGAATTTCTCCCCCTACATTGTCAAAATAGACATCAATTCCTTTGGGACAGTTTTCTTTGATTCCTGCTGTTACATTTTCGCTTTTATAATCTATGGCTGCATCAAAGCCCAATTCATTGACGACGTAATCGCATTTTTCTTTCCCTCCAGCAATACCAATTACAGTACACCCCTTGATTTTAGCAATTTGTCCTACGATGCTTCCTACTGCTCCAGCGGCACCAGAAACTAAAACAGTATCTCCAGCTTTAATTTCTCCCTCTTGAAGGATACCAAAATAAGCCGTCATTCCAGGCATCCCTAAAGTTCCAATATATGCGGGAAGTGGAGCCCGATTTGGATCGACTTGATAGTATTGTTCACCTCTGGTGATCAAATGGGTTTGTACTCCGCCCCAGCCAGTGATATAGTCTCCTTCTTGAAATAAGGTTTTCCCCTGAGTTTGAATTACTTTTCCTACCGTCCCAGCTCGCATCACTTCTCCGATTTGCACTGGCGGAATATAAGAGCGGCTTTCGTTCATCCAGCCCCGCATGGCGGGATCTAAAGAGATATAGTGTTGTTCCACAAGCATTTCTCCGCCTTCTAAAGTGCGTAATGGTGTGGTTGTATAGGTCCAGGTTTCTTCATCTGGAACGCCTAGTGGGCGTTTCGCTAAAATTTGTTGTTTGTTTTCCATGCCATAAATCTAGTAAAAAGATTGGGTTTATAGCAGCTTCTCTAGCGAGCGAATTGATTTTAAACCATCGAATTTGTATATCTTTAAAGAAAAACATATGGGACGTATCACTCTTGTATCAGGGATTATCATGATGTTTGTACTTACTTTATCAAGTAGTACATTTTACATGGAAAAAAATAAACTTCAGCATATTGTATTGATTCAATTCAAAGACTCAACTACCCCAGATCTACTGGCAGAAATTGAAGCAGCCGCAATGACCCTTAAAGGAATTAAAGGCGTTAATGATTTGAAAATGAGCGAAAATGTTTCCCTAGAAAATCTAAATCAAGGGTACACTCATAGCTTAACCATGTGGTTTGAAAGGGAAACAGATCGAGATGAGGTTTATTTACCTCACCCTGTTCACAAGGCTTTTGTGAACCTATTTGTACCCCAGACAGAAAAAGTATTGGTCTTTGATTATTGGGAGTAATTTAAGTCAAAAATTAATCTCCTATTCCCTAGCGTTCAAGACGAATTTCTTGCACAAAAACATGCTTATTATCATTAAGCTGTAAAGTGGTTTCTTCTTCTCCTTCAACTTGACACTGGAATTCCCCCTGTCCAATACTGATGGTATAAATGCTGTTCCTAAAGTTAATTTTAAAGGCAATTTTTTCCCATGCTTTGGGTAAGGCTGGTCGAAATGAAAGCGTATTTTCCTTGACCCGCATCCCGGCAAATCCCTCTACAATACTCATCCATGTTCCAGCCATGGAGGTAATGTGTAAACCTTCCTCCACTTCAGTATTATAATCGTCTAAATCTAGACGAGCTGTTCTCAGATAAAAAGCATAAGCTTTATCTTGTTTTCCAAGTTTTGCTGCTAAAATCGAATGCAAACAAGGCGAAAGAGAGGATTCATGAACGGTAAAAGGTTCATAAAAATCAAAGTTTCTTCTAAGGGTGTCTTCCTCAAATTGATCCTCAAAAAAGTACATGCCTTGTAGAACATCGGCTTGTTTAATGTAAGGAGAACGCAAGATGCGATCCCAAGACCAATGCTGATTGATAGGGCGTTCTTTTGGGTCTAAATCAGCTACTTTGATCATTTCTTTATCTAAGAAACCGTCTTGTTGTATGACAACATTAAGGTTTTTATCTTCTGGTAAATACATCAATGCAGCAGTTTTTTTCCACTGTTCTAGTTCTGCTGATTCAAAGGCGGTTTTTGCTTCAATTCGGGCGGCTTCTTCAGGAGAATCGTCACGCATTTCTTCTATGATTTTCGCAGTATAATTAAGACACCACTGTGCACTGTAGTTGGTGTACCAGTTATTGTTGACATTGTTTTCGTACTCATTAGGTCCTGTTACTCCTAAGACAACATATTGTTGTTTTGCCGAAGAGTAAGAAGCCCTTTGAGCCCAAAAACGAGCAATCCCAATTAATACTTCTAAGCCCATTTCTGGGATATAGCTGTGGTCTCCTGTATAACGAGTGTAATTAAAAATGGCAAAAGCAATAGCACTGTTACGGTGAATTTCTTCAAAGGTAATTTCCCATTCATTATGGCATTCTTCTCCATTCATGGTTACCATGGGATAAAGCGCTGCTCCCTTTTTAAAGCCAAGTTTTTCTGCATTTTCTATTGCTCTATCAAGTTGTAAGTAACGATAGGTAAGTAAGTTCCTGGCTACCTTTTGATTCTTTGTCGCCATATAAAAAGGAATACAATAAGCTTCTGTATCCCAATAGGTGCTTCCGCCATATTTTTCTCCCGTAAAGCCTTTAGGTCCAATATTTAGTCCTGCATCTTCTCCAGTATAGGTCTGGTTAAGTTGAAAGATATTAAAGCGAATGGCTTGTTGTGCCTTTACATCTCCTTCAATGGCAATATCACCGCTTTTCCAGACTTCTTTCCACGCGGCTTTTTGTTCTTGATAAAGTGCATCAAAAGAATGTTTTTTTGCCTCGCTTAAAACCTTTAGGGCTTGTTGTTCTAATCCTTCTTTTGGGTGGTTTCGACTACTTATATAGCCCCCCAGTTTTGCAATGCGTAAAGTATTTCCTGCAGTAAGTTGATGGTCAAAAGAGACACTAACTTTTTTGTGTTCTGTAGTCGTTTTTTGTGCTGCAATTGCTTGATTGTTATTCCATACTGTGACCTCCATAAAGGTTCCTACAGAGAAATTTGTTTTTAAGGTGTCGACTTCAACATAGGCTTGATTTCCTTTTGCCCAAGCTTGATCTACTGCCCAAAACTGATCGTCCCAATTGCTGTCTTGATTGCTAATTCCAGCATCTAGATAGGGTATAATGCCTATTTGAATGTCTTTATTCGCTTTTATGCTGTAATCAATCACCCCAAGTTCTGTTCGTGCAAGAGATAAAAAGCGTTTACTGTTTACGGTAATTTCTAATCCATTGTCAAGCACAGCCGAAAAATCCCGAGAATAAAGCCCCGTTTGCATGTCTAATTCTCGACGGTAATTTTTTATTTCTTTGGCGTTAGCTAAATCAAAATATTCTCCTTCAATAATAATGTGTATTCCGATCCAGTTAGGAGCATTGAGTACTTTTGCAAAGTATTCTGGATAACCATTCTTCCACCAACCTACTTTAGTTTTATCGGGGTAATAGACTCCACCAACATAGCTTCCTTGAAAAGTCGCGCCACTGTAATCTTCTTCAAAATTTGCTCGCTGTCCCATGGCACCGTTGCCTAAGCTAAAAATACTTTCAGAGGATTCGACATTTTCGGCTAACCATCCTTCTTCAATAATTTTCCAGGGGTGATGTGGGTAATGTTCTAGTTGCATGTTTATAGTGCGCTAATAAATTGATGTGTGATTTCTTCCATGGAGTTAAAGCAGTAATCTGCCGTTTGTACTTCTTTTGCTCCTCCCATCCCGATGGTGGTCATCTGGGCTGCTTTTGCAGCTTGAATCCCAGCCGCGGCGTCTTCAAAGACGATGCAGTTTTTAGGGTCTTGCTGTAAGAGTTCTGCTCCTTTTAAAAAGACTTCAGGATTAGGTTTTGATTGAGTAACGTGATTCCCGTCTACTAAGGCATCAAAGTAGCTAGTGATCCCTAATTTTTCTAAGATGGCGGTAGCGTTTTTACTGGCAGAACCTAAGGCTACCGGGATATTCTTTTCTTTAGCATATTGCAATAAAGTCAATACGCCGGGGAGAATTTCATCCTGCCCCATAGTATTAATTTGAGCTAAATAGTCTTTGTTTTTTTCAAGGAGTGACTGCTCTTTCTCTTCTTGAGAGAGTTCAACTTTTGCCCAGCTTAGAATGCGGTCTAATGATTCTACTCTACTTACTCCTTTTAAAGATTCGTTTTGTTCGTGGGTTAAGGTAAACCCTACTTTTTCGCCTATGCGTTTCCAGGCAAGAAAATGATATTTTGCGGTATCAACGATAACGCCATCGAGATCAAAGATGAATGCTTTCATGAATTTCTTTTTGGGATTATTTACAATGATAATCTGCGGCTCTGGTGGCGATTTGGCCATGGGGTTTAATGTTTACTTTATAGCCCAGAGAGTTGGCCCAACCTCTAGTTGCATTGACAAGCTTATTTGATTTAAAATTTTCATCCTCGTTGTAATCCATATCAATTTCAGCTTTTACGTTAAGGGTTTTTTTGATCCATTCTGCCACATCAATACTCATCTCTGTTTCTTTCCAAAGGCGGGTCCATAAATCTTTGATTTGCGGCACGCCATTTTTCTTAAGAATATAGTGCACCCCCCTGTTACCAAAACGATAAGCAATGACTGTGATATAGCGGGTTTGTTTTGCAATGCTTTGCGAATCTGTCCCAATATGAATATTGACAAAGGGGTTTTGAGCAATAATATTTCGGGTGTGCTCAATGGGATCGATTGTATTCCCATGAATGTCCCTAAACACCTGCGCTTGATTCATTGCCCGAAGATAAAAATTTTTCTTGCATGAAAACAGCCTAAAATGGGAAACTAATGCTTAAGTTAAAAACAACTAAAGGTAGGATGGGTTTTATTTTTTTGGTTTTAAAAGCCAAAGCGGAAGTACAAGAAAAAGGGCGAATACTTTAAAGTATAATCCCACTAATGGGACAGCTATCATAACTAAAATGAGCCACTGTTTTTGTGTCATGAATTATGCTTTTCTTGTAACATTTTAATGCGTTCATTCACTTTAGGAGACAGGTATAAAATGGCGATCATATTTGGGATACACATTAGTGCAAAAGATAAATCAATGATTCCAATCACCACATCTACTGTTGCGATGGCAGACAATATAATACTCCCTAAATAAATGTAATTGTAAACATATCCCCATTTTTTTTGAGTTAAAAAATTAAGGCATTTGACTCCATAGTAAGAATAAGTGAAGAGAGTTGAGATCCCAAACACAAGTACCATTAACAATAATAAATATTTGCCAATCCCAAAGAAAAGTCGGTTAAAGGCCTCAAGAGTTAATACAATTCCATTGAATTCTTGTCCTAGATAAGCCCCGCTAATAATGATGATAATTCCTGTAATTGAACAGACTAATACGGTGTCTAATAGTGGTCCTAGCGCGGCGACAAGTCCTTCGTGAATGGGTTCTTTAGTTTCAGATTGTCCATGGTACATGGGGGCGTTTCCCACCCCACTTTCGTTAGAAAAAACTGCCCGGCGAATCCCCAATAAAACGAGGCCCCAAAATCCTCCAGTGACGGCAGTATTGAGGTTAAACGCTTCTGTAAAGATGGCCTTTAAAGCAGGCAGTACTAAGGTAGAATTATCAATTAAAATAAAGAGCCCCATACTAAAGTAAAGCACCACCATTAACGGAACCAGTTTTGCGGTAACCTTGACAATTTTTTGAAGTCCCCCTAGAATGACCCAAGCTGCAATTAAAACAAAGACGATTCCTAAAATGATTTTCCAATAGAGATCTCCTAATTGTAGGTATTGGTCGGGTTGAATTACCGTTACTACGGTTTGGGTTAATTGATTCGCTGTAAAGGCAGGAAGTACCCCAAAGAGCCCCGCAAAAGAAAACCAAATGGCTAAGGTCTTCCCCATTTTAGGGAGGCCTAAAGTCATGTAATACATGGGGCCTCCTAGAGGAGATCCATCCCTTTCTTTTTTGCGTAGCATGACCGCTAAAGAAGAGCTGTAAAACTTGATAACTGCCCCTAAAGCAGCAGTAATCCACATCCAAACTAATACCCCTGGACCACCCATATATATAGCGATAGCAACACCAGAAATATTTCCCAGTCCCACGGTAGAAGCAAGTACAGCCGATAAGGCTTCAAAACGAGAGATTCCTTTATCATTTTCTTTTTGAAAAAGAAGTTGTCCTCCCTTTCTAATATGCCACAGGGCATAACCTTTTGACTGAAGTAATAAATAAATTCCTCCACCAAGAATAAGAGTCAACATTACCCATTCAAGCGAACCAATGAGTTCATTTAATACAATAGAGAAATTATCCATAGCACGAAAATATAAAAGCCAAGGGGATTCCCTTGGCTTTTATGACTTAAATCGAATGATTTATTTACCAGATATAGATACGATCTTCTTTTGGTAAGTACATGCCGTCTCCTTCTTTTACATCAAATGTAGTATAGAAAGCGTCCATATTTTTAAGTGTTTGCATGGCGCGATTGTACCCTGGAGAATGCGGGTCAGTACGCACTTGATTTTTAAGTGCTTCATCACGTATTTTTACTCTCCAAATGGTTCCCCAAGATAAGAAGAAGCGTTCTTCTGCAGAGAAGCCGTCGATGGCTTCTGGTTTTCCATTGTCTTGATGGCGCAAGGCTAAGGCATCAAATGCCGCATGAATACCTCCTAAATCCCCAATGTTCTCTCCAAGGGTGAATTTACCATTGATAAAGGTGTTTTCTAAAACTTCGATTGCACTGTATTGTGCTGCAAGTTTATCTCCTAAACTATTGAATTCATTGAGATCTTTTTCTGTCCACCAATTAACCAGGTTTCCATCGGCGTCATAGTCAGCGCCAGAATCGTCAAAACCATGGGAGATTTCGTGACCAATCACTCCACCAATTCCGCCATAGTTTACAGCAGCATCTGCGGTAAAATCAAAGAAAGGGGGTTGTAAGATGGCAGCTGGGAAAACAATCTCGTTATAGGTAGGGTTGTAATAAGCATTGACTGTTTGTGGAGACAGATACCATTTACTTTTGTCTACTGGCTCACCTAATTCGGCAATGTTTTCTGCAAATTCATAGGCAGCAACATTGACCATGGCATCGAAATAAGTGGTTTCTCCAGCATTGTTTGTTAAGGATAAAGAAGAATAATCTTTCCATTTGTCTGGGTAGCCTACCTTGACATTTGTCTTGGTGAGTTTTTCAATGGCATTTGCTTTAGTGGCATCGTCCATCCAATCTAATGCATTGATGCGGCTTTCATAGGCTTTGATTAAATTTCCTACTAATTCCTTCATTTGGGCTTTTGCCTGCGGCGGAAATTTTTGTGCGACATAAAGTTTCCCTAATGCTTCGCCTATGGTCCAGTTAACGGTTCTAATGGAACGTTGCTCTAACGGTTCTTGTGCAATCGCTCCACGTAGAGTTTTACTGTAGAAGTCCCAGTTAGCCCGATCCATCTCCATGCTTAAACGGCTCGCAGTACCATCGATTAAGGACCACCATAAATAAGCTTTGATGTCATCAACACTATTGTTTTTCATAACGTTGTCCAGCGCGGAAAAATAGCCCAAATCAGTTAGGACAACCGTGTCGATACCATCTGCGCCTATGGTACTAAAGTATTTTGGCCAGGTGATGCTTGTGTTGATTTTGCTAAGCTCTTCTGTGCTTTTAGGGTTGTAGCGTTTAGCGGGGTCACGTCGCGCAACTTTGTCTAAACGTGCTGCAGCTAATTGTGTTTCAACTTTAACGACTTGATCCGCTAATGCACTGGCTTGTTCGGTAGTCTTACCGATAAAACCAAACATACGAGCCACATGCCTCATATAGGCTTCTTTGATTTTTTTAGAATCGGCGTCATCTTTGAGGTAGTAATCGCGCTCTATCCCTAGAGATCCAGGATAAAGCTGGGGGAGATTTTTATTACTGTCTTTTGCGTCTGCAGATACACCAAAGCTAAATAAAGCTCGACTTCCTTTAGGTAAGGTTTGTTCTAAATAAGTTTGAATGTCTGCGATAGAATTAATTTCATCAATTCGAGCCAAATGTGGTATCAATGGTTTTACGCCTTGTTCATTTCGTGCTACTGTATCGTTGATTAATTGAAATAATTGAACCGCTTTGGCTTCATCTGCAGTGGTGTCGAGATTAGGGTCGTTTATGGCTTCTTTTAAGATACTGAGTACATCGGCGTCTGTATTTTCACGTAACTCATTAAAGCTTCCCCAACGGGTTTTATCGTCTGGAATCTCTGTGTTTTTCATCCAGGTTCCGTTCACATAATTATAAAAGTTATCTTGAGGACGCACTTGGGGATCCATTAAACTTAGATCAATCCCTTCAGATTTTTTTTCCTGGGGTTGTTTGCAGCTTGTAAACCCGAGCGAAAGTAGGCTAATAGCTAGGGCAGATTGAAAAAATTTCTTCATTATTTAAATAATTTTTATGTAAAGTACAATTTATGTGAAGTAGGAGAAAAATCTTGTAAAGATTTTATTCGTCTTTGACTACGATAAAAGTGGCCTTGGTTCCTGTGGCTAGATTCCAGCGATTGGCCATCATTAGGTTTCCTTGATCGTCATAAACGCGAACTTCTGCGGTATTAGGACCAGATTCTCCTTGATTAAGGGCGACAAAATCAATCTTATTAAAGCCCGTTTTTAAATCGACATCCAGTTTTTTGTAGCTTTCTTGTAAAAGGATATTGGGATAAAAGATTTCATCGTTAAGCCTAACTTGTACGCGGTCCCCATCTGGATGTTGATGGTCTCGAAAAACCACCATAACACTTTTTGCTTTGCTTTTAAAGTCTCCTAAATATTGATCTACTTTAAAATTCCCAGGGTTTTTTTCTGCTTCTGGTGTTTGTAAGCGTTCTAAATATTCTTGTCCAGGATCGATAAAATTTTCTTGAAAGCCCATTTGAATGTCTTTTTCGAAGCCTTTAGAGGAGGTATTTACATTCGGGGTTTTAGATAAAAAGTCTTTTTGTAAAAAATTGGGTAAGGGGTTTTTATCTGGAATTTTCAAGAGGGATTTTGAAGTGGGATCTACATCAATTTTACGCTGTAAAGACTTGTTTTCGTTTTGCCCCCTGAGAGAGAACGAATATAAGCAGACGACACAAAACAAAACAAAATGACGTTTCATTTTTCAAACCTACACAATATCTTCTCTTTACAAAAAGCTTTAACAGGGAATTAATGAAATAAGAGTATTAATGATTTATTGTACATTCGTTATTTTTATTCATTAGAATTATGCAATTAACCTCTTTAGACTGGTGGATAATCCTTTTATTTTTTGGGCTTACTTTAGCAGTAGGGCTTTGGCTAGCAGGCTCTGCCGGAAGAAGTACCACAGATTTTTTCTTATCAGGGCGCAATATGCCCTGGTGGCTCTTAGGGATCTCAATGGTCGCCACTACGTTTTCTGCCGACACGCCTAATTTAGTCACCGATATTGTTCGCACCAATGGTGTAGCCGGGAATTGGGTCTGGTGGGCTTTTTTATTGACCGGCATGTTGACCGTCTTTGTTTATGCCCGCCTTTGGCGAAAGTCAGGGGTTGTAACAGATCTCGGATTCTATGAATTACGCTATAGTGGGAAAGAAGCGGCCTTTTTAAGAGGTTTTCGAGCACTTTATTTAGGGGTATTTTTTAATGTAATGATAATGGCTAGTGTCTGTTTAGCCGCGATTAAAATAGGCGGAGTATTGTTAGGCTTTAGCCCAGTAGAAACGGTTTTAGTTGCCTCTGTAATAACAGTGATTTACACTTCTATGGGCGGCTTAAAAGGGGTGATCGTTACAGATTTTTTCCAGTTTATTCTTGCTATGGGTGCTACTTTTTGGGCGGCAGCCTATTTAATTGATTTACCCCAAATAGGAAGTTTGGATCAATTATTAACCCACCCTAACGTAAGTGGAAAACTTAATTTTATTCCAGATTTAAGCCAGCGTGAATTACTCATTACCCTCTTTATCTTGCCCATAGCAGTTCAGTGGTGGAGTGTATGGTATCCTGGCGCAGAACCCGGCGGTGGGGGATATATCGCCCAGCGTATGTTATCTGCAAAAAACGAAAAGCACGCCATCTGGGCGACTCTTTTATTTAATGTAGCCCATTATGCTTTACGTCCGTGGCCATGGATTTTAATAGCTTTGGCTTCTTTAATTATTTTTCCCGATTTAGAGGCTATTCAAGCTGCTTTTCCACAAATGGATGCTAGTATTATTCGAGATGATTTAGCTTATCCCGCAATGATGACGTTGCTTCCAGCGGGAGCTATAGGATTAGTCGTTGCGTCTTTAATCGCTGCATTTATGTCTACTATTTCCTCTCACTTAAACTGGGGCTCTTCTTATGTGGTGAATGATTTTTATCATCGCTTTATCAACCCTAATGCTTCAGAAAAACGTCTAGTTGCTGTAGGACGTTTATCGACTTTATTATTAATGGTGTTTTCTGCTCTTTTTGCTTTGGTTTTGAGTAATGCTTTACAAGCTTTTCAAATCCTGTTACAAATTGGCGCGGGGACTGGACTCTTGTTTATAATGCGATGGTTTTGGTATAGAATCAATGCTTACAGTGAACTAACTGCAATGGTTGTTTCTTTTATATTAGCGGTTTATTTTCAAGTTGTTCACGATGCTTCAGGTTTTACGCCTATAGCGAACGATCTTCAATTCTTGTTGAGTGTTGGGATTACAACACTTTGCTGGGTGGGGGTTACTTTAATTACCTCCCCCTCTGATATGGGAACCTTAACTTCTTTTGTTAAAGAGATTCAACCAGGCGGTCCTGGGTGGGCTGTTGTTAGGGAAAAGATGTCTGAACAAGAATTAGCATCAACAACATCAGGATGGAATGTGCCTCAAGGGATCTTATGTATGTTTATAGGTGCTTTTGCCATTTATGGGACACTTTTTAGTACTGGCTATTTTATCTATGGGAAGATCTTTGAAGGCTTTTTACTTGGAAGTTTGAGTCTTTTTGCTTTTTATTTGCTTTGGCGTTTATCCAAAAAAATAATCGCATAGAGCTTTATTGATATACCCTGATATAGTCAATCACAAATTCTTGTGGAAAGACAGTATGAACGACTTCTTTTCCACCAAAATTCCCACCAACGGCAAGGTTGACTAATAAGTAAAAAGGTTGATTAAAGGGCCAGATTTCTTGGTTTTTGTCCTTGGGAGCAAAGGTGAACACATTTTCTCCATCTACATAAAATGCGATTTGATCTTTATTCCAATCTGCTGCATAAACATGAAAACCTTCTTCAATATTTTCGATTCGGGTGGTTTTTGTACTTGCGTAGTCTCCATGACCTGCTAGAGTATGTAACGAAGTAAAAATTTCTTGTGGTGATCTCCCTACGTATTCTAAGACATCAATTTCTCCGCACAAGGGCCAGCCCACTTGATCAATGTTAGTCCCTAATAACCAGAAAGCAGGCCATACACCTTTCCCTACAGCGAGTTTAGCACGCACCTCAAATCGCCCGTATTGAAAAGCTTTTTTACCCTTTGTATTAATTCTAGTTGAGGTGTAATGCTCTCTTTCTCTTTCTGCTTTTATGTAAAGCATACCATTTTCTATGCGGTGATTCTGATCGGTATAGACTTGAAGTTCGTCATTCCCCCAGCCACATAATTGTGGGCATCCATCTCCAACTATCAAAGACCAGTGCTCTTGATTAAGTTCATTTTCGTCAAATTCGTCGGCCCAGACTAATTTTCTCTCTTGTGCTTGAAAACTATATAAACTCAGCACAATCGCTACTACTACAACTATTTTTTTCATTAAAATCATTAAGCTCTTTCTGCTCTTTTTATTTTTAATTGTGCCTTAATTTCATTGGCGCGTTCTTCAGAAATATCATAATTACGCATAATAAGCATGGCAATTACAGTACCAAGAATTGGTAAGCCCGAGAAGAATAAACGCAATCCAATAATGGCAGATTCTGGTTGAACTTCTAATGCTGTATCAAAACTAATAATAGAAAAAATCGCACCACTAAGGCCTCCTGCAATGGCAAAACCAAATTTCACCATCCACCAGTAGATCGCTCCAAATATCCCTTCACGGCGTTGACCAGAGGTTAGTTCGTCTAGATCAATTACATCTGCGGTCATAGACATCATTATTGTAAATAAACCTCCTATCCCGAAAGAGAAGAATGGCAAGGCGATTAAAAATAAATAAGGTTTTCCAGGGATAAATAAGAACCACAACATCACATAACCTAGAACTGAAATTGACTGGGAGATGAGAAAGGCATTCTTTTTCCCAAATGCGTTAGACATTTTTGCCACAATTGGGATGACTAAAAAAGTGGTACATAAAGCCCCAACACTGCCAAATAGTGTAGGCCATATTCCAGCAGCACCCGCATCACCATTAAAGAGATAATAAACAATGATAAAAAAAGTAAAGGCCGCAACGGTATTAAAGGCGTTAAAGATTAGAAAAGTAGCAAAGCACAGTTTTCTAAAGGGAGCAGAGGTAAAGGCTTCGCCAAAACTATCCCATATTTTTATTAAGCTCCCTCCAATATTTTTCATTGTCATGGGAGAATAATCTTCTTCAAGTGTAGATTTACTCTTGATAAAAATGGCGGGGACCATGGCACAAATTGCACAAGCTAAACCCACCCAAATGGCTAACTCGCGTACCGCAATGTCTGCCGTTTCAAACCATGCAGTATCATACATAATCACCCAAAACCATGGGGCGATTACCCAGGCCCATTGCCCAATCCATTGTGCGATGGCCATAATACTGGTACGCTCGTGAAAATCGTCACTCATTTCATATCCCATGGCGACATAAGGCACACTAAAAATGGTTAAGCCTAAATAGAAAACAATCGACCAAAACAAGAAGTAAGCAAAATTATAGTCAATGGAACTATCTCTAAAAAGTTGCCACATAATGATAAAAGAAATCCCCATAGTAATCGCACCTAAGAAAACGTATTGTCTTCTTCTACCCCATTTTGATTTGGTATTATCTGAGATGAATCCCATGATGGGGTCGGAAAGAGAATCGAATATTCGAGGGGCAAGAGAAACTACTCCCCACATCCACCCAGGAAATCCTAAATCTTGAACCAGTACCACGATGAAGATACTTATCGCTGCAGGAAACATTTGATTGGCCAACATTCCTATACCAAAAGCGATTTTTTGCCTCATTGGGACTTTTACAGAAGACGATAGATTAGACATATTTTTTGATTTATTTAATTATTTTGGTTTTTCAGCTTTGTAGGAATTTGCGTGGGAGGAGAGGGGTTGATTTGGAGTTCATTATATTTTTTTTGAAGCACAAAGAAGGCTTCTTTTTTCTTTCGATTTATATCGACAACTCCCCAATATTCTTCATTAGGTGCACCATCATAAGGCACACCAGAACTGAAGGGGGCCCAGCCCCCTTGATCTTGTTGAGCGGGGTTGCCTGCCTTCCACCAACCATCTGTAAAAGAAAAGAGAGTGACGCCATTGACGACAGTGGGCTTAGCAAAGATTTGGTCTAAAATGATTCGGGTAGCATCTGCTTGAGCGCGTTCATTATTCCCTGGGAGATAGTTATCTTTGGGCGCAGCCATAAAACTATCTGCCCCTGCTTCTGAGAAGTAAAGGGGGAGTTTACTTCTTTCTTCCCATTCTGTAATCAAACTTCCAGGTTGATCCCAGCGATAGACATTTACACCCCAAATATCAATGTTGGGATTATCTCGAAGTACTTCTTCGCTAGGAATTTCACCATGTGCTGTTGCAACGGGATGATTTTGATCGATGGTTTTTATTTTTTGCGCGGTGGTGTTTAAGGCATTGTACCAATTAGTGAGATCACCTTCAAACCATTCTGGGTGGTAGTTGTATTCGTTTCCTAATTCCCAAAAAAGAATCGCTGGATGATTTTTATACTTTCTAATATAGTCAAGGATAGATCCAGAAGCGATGTCATATTGTCCTTCTTGATTATAACCAAAGCCCATTATTAATTTTATGCCTGCTGCATTAATTTGATCTAAAATTATGGAGTCGTCGATGGGTACATATACCCTTATGGTATTGATTCCAGCTTCTTGCATTAACTGTAAGTCCTGTGCGATCGAACTAAAATCACGCTTGGTTTCTCCTTTAGGAACTGGGTGATAACAAATGCCCTTGATTAGATAGGTGTTGTAGTTGAGTAGTAGCTTTCTCCCTTCTGTTTGAACCAGGGTAACAGGATTGCTGTCACAAGCAGGAAAAACTAGCGTAAAGAAGATCAAAAGGGAATAAATTCTTTTCATTTTTTCGTTTTAGGGGGTTGGCTTTGATCGAAAACTTGTTTCTTATTTCCCTCAAAAGTTTTTTGGATTGGGTGACGATTTTCTTCGCGACTTAAGCCATTAAAAGTACCCTTATCAACTAGTGACCAAAGGGCGTATTTTGCCTTTCCTTCTACGGTAAACAAACCAAAGTTGTTTTCTGAAGCTAGGGGGCGATTAGGATCTTTCCAAGGTTCGTCAAAGGCAGAAAAGTATATATTGGTGATGTTGTTTTCTCTTGACCATTGTTGCATTTTATGGTAATAAAGCGCCTGCTTAAATTCATCTGCCGCACGGGAGCCATTGTTGCCATAGAGGTCTTTAGACTTTGTGGACCAGCCTGTTTCTCCTATATGAATGGGTTTGTCTATTCCTAGTTTTTCTAGGTATTTTTCTACAGCATTGTATTGTTCTATAGCATAGGCAAGCGCCCCGTCCATAGCTGCTTCAATCTTTTCTTTTTTTGATTCAGTTGCTTCGTTATTTGTTTCCCAAAAACTTGGATTATAATGTGTATCATGAAAAGGATAGGTATGGATAGAAAGATAATCAACCGCTTGAATGAGTTGGGTAAGTGCTTCTTTATGGTAGCTGTTATCCCCTCCTCCCCAAGAGGCAAAATTATCTGAGCTTGTAATCCAAAGATCAGAAGGTAATTTCCCCTCTTTCTTCAAACCTTGTAAATAATTCACCCATTTTAAAATAATAGAGGGAGTTACATAATATGCTTCTTGCCAATGGACCATGGCTTCATTCCCAACGGCAATGATTTTAACGATCTGTGGGTATTGATTTGCGAGGCTGATGGCTTTTTCGATTTCAGAGGTATTGTTTTTGAGATTTTCCCTCGAATGGTCTCGCACTCTTGTCCGAGCCCCTTTACAGTTGATCCATGTGCCTAGCATTACATACATTTCAAAAGAGGAATTTTCCCGCTTTAACGCTTCAATAGCTTTTATGACATTAGGAGCGTATTCAAATTGTAAATTATAGGTTCGAACAAGCCTAATCCCAATAGCATAAAGGATGCGGAGATCATTTTTTATTTGTGATAAAGTAGGTTGTGTCTTTCGTGATTTTGCGCGGTATCCCCCATAAGAAATGGCTGGATAAGCTGGGTTGCCCAAAATCTCTTCTGCTGTGATTATCGTCTCTTTTTGGGGTTGTTTTTGTTCCCTTCCGCAGGATAAAAAAGCACAACTCAAAATACATAAAAAATAGATTCCTATGCTTTTGTGAAGGCGAAAAGAAGAAAAGACCAATTTGTTCATTTAATGTGGAATAGTCACGACAATTTTTTCAATGCTATTATTTCTACCAAATAAATCTAGGGTAGTTTCACTATCTAGACTATTGCTTGGAAGGGTTTTTTGTTGCCCATCTGTATAGCTTACTTCAATGCCAATTTGCCCTTTGTTTTTGCTGTAAACAATAGGTACTTGGCAATAGGTAAAAGCTAAACTATCTTTAGTTAGGGGCAAACTATTTTTTTCTCCTGTGACATTGAAGTACTCAAAGTTTGTAGGTGCTTCAAGGTATTCAGTTTCTTTAAGTAAAGCGGTGTCAAAATGTATGACTCCATTTTGAATGCGCACCCCTAATTCACCAAAACGGCTTAGGATATCTTCTTTTACCTGTCCAGTCATACCAGGCTGTTGTGCTCCTTTCCCTCCTGGAGTGTGAGAGTAAGGATCACTAGGGAATGCTCCATAATCTGCGGGAGATTTATGTGCACCGATTCCTTCTACAATTTCATAATAATGAGCCCGTAATTGTTTTATTAGTACTTGATCTTCTCTTGCAAAAATCGCTTGATTTACTATTTCAAATCCTGCCAAGGCAAGTTTTGAAACCATGTGCCAATAAATTGAGCCTAAGCCTTCATAACCATAGAATGTTCCAGATCTCCCCGTAAAGGCTTTGTGGTTAAATACTTGTTCAAAGGCGGTTAATATAAGTTCACTTTCTTCTTCTACTAAGCTGGAGTATTTTACGGGTATTTGCTTGAGCGCTTGTTTTAAATCATCGGCATTTTTGAAGTTCCCATTAAAGTGATATTCCCCTTTAATGTCTTGCGACAAGATTTGATGATTTCCTTCTTTGAGGAGGAGTTGTAACACTTTTGATTTTGCGACAGCAGCAGCAGAGATGTTATTTCTACTCACAAACAAGGGTAAGGTCTTGTTAGGATAAAGGATGTAGCTTTTTTGATCTTCTCGATACAATTTGCTTTTTCTTAATGCTTCCAGTACGCTTAAGCTTTCTTTAGCGTCTAAATATCCAGAACTAAGGACAGCGACTTGACCCTCGAGCATTTCTGCTAAATAATCTACACTAACTTCTTTGTCATTGTCAAAAGCGATTAGGTTGTATGCGTGGTATAAGCCGTCTTCTTTTTTGTTTTTTCTAATGGCGTCTTCTAAAAATAACAGGGTAGTTTCAATAAAGAGGGTCAAATCTACTTTCTTTAGGTGAGTTTTCTCTCCAGAAAATCCATGGGTATAGATTTGCTCTCTATAGTTAGTTGCTGAGCTTCCTAGTGCATCCATAAGATCTTTTCGCTCTTGATTAGAGATGTTCGCATCAATCTGGTTTGAGTGGTCGATAAAAGCTTTGTTTAGCTCGTTAAAGAAGACATTGATTTCACTTGAAATAGCAAAAGATGCTTCGCTAGAGGTATTGATATTCTTTTTAAAGAAAGCCAAGAATCTTCGCAGGTAATATAATGTTACCATGGAGACTCCATTTCCTACAAGTGCGTTGTTGGCATCATTCCATTCTGGGCGTTGTGTATTCATCCATATTCCTGCCTCTGGGACAAAGTTGGATAATTTTGCCAGTAGGGTGGCTAGCATTTTTTCGATAAAGCTTACTTTGTAAACACTTTGGTCTGGTGTATTAAGTAAGGCACCATCTGCGCCTAATTCATTGCGCTTTTGAGTAATGTTATCTTCTGCCTTGTGATCGTAAAGAATGGTGTTTTTAGGATCTTTTACTATCTCGGTATAGGGTTTAATTCTATAGGGGACACTGGCATAAACAAAGCATTGTTTTGTACATAATTCGTTTAGTTTTCCTGGGTAGTGGTTTTCAATAAACTCTAAAAATTTGAGTAAGTAAATGATTTGATGGTCTCCCCAATACCCAATATAGGCCCAAGGGTTGTTTGGCTCAATGGTTTCCCAATCAAAACCGTCTTTCGTTACACGGTAAGGGTTATAGCCATCAAAGGTAGTAGCATTGAGGAATTTGTGGATCATTCCCTGAATAAACTGGGGATAGGCATGAGCAAGCGCTTCCCAGTTTTGGAAGATATCCCTCCAGTTTCCTTGATAATCTAGTATTTTTCCCCCTGTAATTTCATTTTTTGTATTGATGGAAAACTTGTTCCATGGGCGACTAGGATCACCATGTCTTCGGCTAAATTTAAGGGGTAAATATTCATAGCACAAACGACTAAAATCAGCATCATTATCACTATTTCCCAAATCAATTAAACTTTCGACTGTAAAGCTTTCTTCAAGTCCGTTAAGTTGATTCGCTTTTGATTGATAAACTGCTTTATTTGCTTTTTTGATATAGGGCAAGAAGTCTTGTTTCTCAATGGTATAATTGTCGTCAAAAATCCCACCACGCATGATGTTAAACATGGTATTGGCAAAATGACGATCATTTCCTCGTTTATCGTTAGAGCGTTGTAAACCATCTGCGGCTCCTACCAGTTGTAATAACTCTTCGGTGCCAGCTTCAATATCTTGTTTGATCATACGACCAATGGCTGGGTTTTGAATTTTTTCTTCTAGCGCTATTAATGCAGTAATACTCTTATTTACATCAGCAATAATGGTCCAATTTTCTTCTCCTCCAGCAGTTAATTCAATTTGTGACGCAAGGAGATATGCCCCTCTTTTTGCACGTATATCTATTTCTTCAATGACTTCACGTCCTTGCCTAAATTGTTCAAGCTGAGTAGAAGAAAGTAATCTTTTTGCATTTTTAAGTCCAGTTGACCAAACGATATTAGCTTTTAATGCCTCACTGGGTTCTGCGCGATCTACAATGATAGCGCTCAAGGAATAAATCCCCATACCAGTATCAGGGTTTAGTTCTGTTTTTTTGTAGGCATCTACCAGATTACTACTTTGTTTTTGTAAGTCTTCTCCCACACCATAAGGTAAAATGTTTTGCAAACCATCAACGAGTTCTACTTTTACAGGGTTAGAACTGTTGTTTTTCAAATTGGCCTTGCGCACAAAACCATATTGGTTACTTGAGTTCCACTCATAAGAGAAAGTAATACCTAGGTCTTGATTGATTTCTTCAAAGATGATCTTGTTCCCATAAGCATTTTTGTAGAGGTTGCGCTTAATGTTATAAATCCCAACGTGATTATATGAAAAAGGCTCCCATAAATAGGTCTTTTCTTCTTTCTCAATCAATAGGATAGTTTTACTTCCTGTATGTTCTATCGATTCAGTAATCTTATCTTCGGTATAATAAGGAAAAAGAGAGATATCGCTGTTTTTTCTCCCTGCGGTTAATCCTCCGTTACTGGAAATAAACATCCAGTGATTAGAGTTGCTTACTATGCTCATAAAGAAAGGAGGCATAGCATCAATGTTTTCAATTTTATAAAAGAGTTCCTCGTCTAACGAAACTTGATTAAAAGTCACTATATTTTCTGCTCTATACGCTTTTGTTTTTCCGATGTAAATTGACTTATTCATAGAATATATTTCCTTTGCAAAAGTTATGGTGTCTAAAAGGAAAATCTTAGACAAAAGTGTGGTCATAATAGAACTTTTTCTATCATGTAATTAGTTAATATTTTTTATTGATAGACCCTTACGTAGTCTATTTCCATCGAAGAAGATGTAAAATCTGGGTCTATTGTATTACCAACAAAATCACCACCCATTGCTACGTTTAAAATCAAAAAGAAATCTTGATGGAATGGCATATCAGGTGTAACAGAATAATTATGATGTTGAACACCATCTACTGAAAAACGTATTTCATCTTCGGTCCAATTGACTTCATAAACATGAAATTGAGTTGCTTCATCTTGCACACTAGTTTCACCACGATCGTAGCTATCTTCTCCATTTGGCCCTGCACGGTGTACTGTCGAAGAGATTAATCCTGGACGTATATCACCATGTTCCATGATATCGATTTCTCCACACTGCGGCCATCCTGCAGAATCAATATTGCTTCCAAGCATCCAGATAGCTGGCCAAGTTCCTTGTCCTTGAGGCAGTTTTGCTCTTACTTGTACTTTTCCATATGTAAATTGAAATAGGTTCTGCGTGGTCATTCGAGCAGATGTATACATTTTACCACGATAGTTTTCTCTGCGGGCAGTAATTCTCAATACACCATTAAGAATGGATGAGTTTTTAGTTCGATTTGTATAGTATTGTTCTTCATTATTCCACCAACTTCCATTATTTGGAGGTACAGTTTCAAAGTTCCAATTGTCTAAACAAATTTCAGTATCGTCAAATTCCTCAGCCCACACAAGAGTGGTATTATCACCAGTAGGTAATACATTTGGTATTGCACCTGGAACACATGCACCTGATAAATCAATAACCAATTCGCTTGGGTAATCATCGATATTATAGTCTTTGTCATTACAGTTAATCAGTGTAATTAACAAAAATAAAATGGTGATTTTTTTCATAAGAGAAAATAAAACCCCCAGATAATCTGGGGGTTTAAATTAAAATTAATTAGTCACAAGAGTCATAGTTTTCTGTTTGATTACCGCTTCCTGCAACCCAAATTCTGTTTGCATAATTTGCGTAATCGGTAATTAAACGTCCACCATCTATTCTACTGGTACATTCATCGTTTGCAGCATTGTCAATAAGACTTTCTTGTACGGCATCAACAACATATAAATACTCCATATTTTCAGTTGGTGCAGGATCAAAAGTGAATGTCCATGTATTATCGCCATTATCACCAGCAGCTGGTCCTCCAGCTGGATCCCAACCCCACCACGGGCCTGTGAGCCTAACAGATGTAGATCCTTCGGGGACAGTTAATGTCAGCTGTAATTGAGTATTTGGATTAGATTCAAAAGTATCTGTATAGAAATAGATATTGTCTAAATAAATTTCACCAGTTTGTTCTGAGGATAAAACAAACTGAGCAAAGTTAGTGTTAACTCCTGTAAGTTCTTTGCTAACGGAGTTCCAACCTGCAGAAACCTCTATTGAAATCTCAAGTTCTTGTTCTGTATCATCACCTGGAGCACTATAATCTGGTGCGCCAGTTCCATATTCACCATTTGCACCATAATCAACAACTTTTACAACGACGGATTGATTCGTAGCTGACCAAATATCTAGATGTAAAGCATTGTGAGCTGATACATCGTTGATAGTTGCAACATCTGCTAAGGCATATCCATTTTCTTGATTTATACTAAGTTTCAATACATCATCTCCATTAATATCGACCTCTTCAACGCTTGCATTCACGCTGTATTGAGAAGCCCATGCAGCCATTTCTTGATTTGTATATGCATTACTGAAATATGATATCACATCTTCAGCGTCAAGAGTAGGAGTTTCTGCAGCTGTACTTGGACCTGCTGGACATCCGTCATATTCTGAAGTACCTGCGGTGTTAGGACAGTCATCTACTTCATCAATAACACCGTCACCATCGGTATCGGGTTGATCAGCACCAAAAACAGCTCCAGTAGTTACATTATCGATATAATAAGTTCCAGCTTGATCTTCTTGTCCAAATCCTATAAATACTACAACCTTACCATATTGACTATGTGTAACTGATGTATTTTCATTATTTGGAAAGCCATTTGTAGCTGTACTCATATCAAATTCGATAGTTTGCCATCCAGCTACAGCTTCTGCATCAACACTTTTTTCAATATCAAAACCTCCTTCTGTTAAATTTCCTTCTAGTTTTACCAATATTTTTGGAGTTCCAGCCGTTTCTTGATAAAAATCAAAACTAATAGTCTTATCACCGCCAGTAATGTCAACATAGTTCATATTTGTTATAGTGGCAGATGTGTATGCAGCACCATCATTAACTATTTTACCAACTGCAGTGCTATTATCCCCTATTCCGCTTGAAATAACTTCAATGTAACCTTCTACTTCACTCCCTGTAAAATAAGGAGGGTTCATTGATTCAAAGTCAATAATTACAGTGTCAGGTACTGATGTTACAGTATGTTGTTTGGTTAATTCAACATCAGCTGCTCCGTTAGAGTTTGAAGCAACAACTTTTATAGTATAGGTTGCACTTTCATCAGCATAGGTGTGACTTACAATTGTACCATCACTGGTTTGAAAAGTTGTTGGCGTCCCTACAAAATCAAAATAGATTTTGTATGATTCAGCTCCTGTAGCAGAAGGGGTTACTCCTACTTGAAGAGGATTCTCATTATTGGTTGTAATGGTAAAATCTAATCCTGTAATGGTAGGTGTTGGTTCTGGATCTGAATCGCTGTCTTTGCTACACGCCAATAAAAAAGTAAAGGCGATAAGCGGCAAGAAAAATTTTAATGTAAATTTCATCGTTTTAGTGTTTAATTAATAATTGTTTTAATAACCGTTGTTTTGCACCCAATTCCCATTTGAAAATTGAATTTCTTCAAAAGGAACTGGGAAGAGTTCATTTTTATTTGGGGTAAAACCGTCAATTTCTTGAGCAGCTCTCCCTGTTCGAACTAAATCAAAGAATCGATGTCCTTCACCTACAAACTCAACTCTCCTTTCGTCGAATATAGCATCTTGTAAAGCACTTCCAGTTGCAGTAATTGCCCTAGAAGTAGTTCCAAATGCACGTTGTCTAACGAGATTTAAATAATTTCTCGCTTTATTTTCATCTGGGGAAGCTTTTCTAGCGTTTGCCTCTGCAGCCAATAGCAGCACATCAGCATAACGTAAGGCTCTGTAATTATTGGGATTGGTAAGGTTCTGATCTCCTATGTTGGAGTCTCCTTTACGGGCAATATATTTTCTATTAAAATAGCCCGTATGTTCATAACCTCTACCATAGGTTGCGCCCCTTTGTGAAGCCCAACGAGCAATATCTAGTATTGCAATGTCTTTTCTTAAATCACCTGTTTCAAAGGCATCCACCGCTTCTTGTGTAGGCACATTAAAGCTAAATCCACTATCAAATACAGGTCCATTGTATTGGCGGATTCCGTTAAAACCTACTGCGATATTTCCTTCACTACATTGAAAACAGTCAAAACTTGCTCCTTCTGCATCGGTATATTGTACCTCAAATACAGACTCTGAACCATTTTCGCCTTCGTGTTCAAAAATGATTTCATAATTCCTCACTAGGGTGTATTGACCGCTGTTGATGACCTTATCCAATACTTGGCTAGCATCTTCAAACTTATCTTGAAAGACATAGGCTTTACCCAAAAGCGCTCTAGCTGCCCCTGAGGTCACTCTTCCTTCCTGCGCAGGTGTGAGGGGTAAATTTGGAATGGCAGCCAATAGGTCATCTTCAATCAAATCATATACTTCAGAAATCGGAGATCTAGGGAGGCGTTGTTCATCACCGACACCAAATCTTCCTCCTGATTTAATGGGAATTGGACCAAACCATTTAACCAACTCAAAGTTGAAATACGCCCTAAGGAAATAAGCTTCTGCAACCAATACATCTTTTCCGTCAAATTCAATATTATCCTGGAATTCTATTACATAGGCTGCTCTTTGCACTCCTGCAAACATCCAATTCCATAAGTCTTGTAAATTGTCATTTACTGGCGTATGAATCATGTCATCTATTTGCTGAAATCCCGGAACATCTGTTGCGCTTTCTCCTCCACATAGGGTATTGTCTGATGCAATTTCTCCCAACATGCTATTGAGGTAGGTTGTCTGAAGCAAATCATATGCAGCTATTACGGCTTGTTCGTAATCTTCTGGTATATTAAAATAGTTCTCAGAATCAATAGAATACTCTGGGGGGATGTCTACAAAATCATCATTACATTTTACTGTAAAAAGACTAATTATAATAAAGATATAAGTACTGTAATTTTTCATGCTTAAAATTTAAGATTTAGTCCAGCTGTCAAGGTTGTGGGAATGGGGTAAAACCCGTTATCAATTCCGCCTCCTATGGGAGTTCCACTTGATGCCGCAGGATCAAAGCCTTTGTAATTGGTTAAGGTGAATAGGTTTTCTGCAGTAATGTAAAAACGCAGATTATCTATATTTACTTTTTCTATTATCGATTCTGGCAATGTGTAGCCCAATTGAACGTTTTGTATACGTGCAAATGAGGCATCCTCAATAAAGAAGTCAGAAAGGACGTTGTTTGAAGTTTGCCCTGTAGTAAGACGTGGGACGTTTGTGCTTGTGCCTTCACCTCTCCAGCGCTCAATATAATAATTTAATCGGTTTGCAAACACTTGTACTCTTTCATAGTTACGCACCATTTCTTGTCCAACGGAAGCAAACGCATAGAGCGAAAAATCAAAATTTCGATAGTTAATCCCTAAGTTTAATCCAAAGGTGTAATCGGGAATTGGATCGCCAAGATAGGTTCTGTCTTTTTGGTTTATTACCCCATCTTCATTCAAATCTTTATAGCGGATATCTCCTGGCGAAGCCACTGCACCTAGACTGAGTTGTGAAGGATGTAAAATAGCCTCAGCTCTGTTTTGAAAGACACCATCGGTTTGATAACCATAAAAATACCCTATTGGATACCCTACCTCCATCCTAGACGGAGCTAGTTGCCCTACGCCAAAACTACCCCCCTCAATAAAGCCAGAATTGTTATCTACCTTAGTAACTATGTTATCTAAGGTAGTTGCATTTAAAGAGGCAGAAAGGCTTAAGTTATCATTTAGCTTACTGTTGTATGAAAGCATAAATTCAAATCCTTTATTAACTACTTCTCCCGCATTTACCGTAGGGCTTCCACTACCTGGTGCACTTGTTCCCAAAATACCGCTGACAGGTATATATTGAATGAGTAAGTCATTTGTAGTTTTTTCAAAATAGTCTGCTGTTAGATTAAATTTACTTTCTAGGAAAGTAAAATCGACACCTATATCTAATTGCTCTGAGGCTTCCCATTTAATAGCAGAGTTAGGTACTATGCCGACGGCCCTTCCAAAATTAAGTTCATTATCAAACACATAAACTCCTTCTCCAGAAAGCTGTGATAGGTAGAGAAAATCTCCAATTTTGTCGCTTCCTAAAAGACCATAACTAAAGCGTAATTTTAGAAAATCCACAAAATTATTATCGGCTAAAAAATTCTCTTCTGATAAAATGTATCCTGCCGATACAGAAGGAAAGATACCTACTCTATTTTGGGGGCCAAATTTTGTTGAGGCATCTCTTCTTAATAATGCAGACAAATAAACTTTCTTTTTATAATCATATTGTAATCTTCCAAAATAAGATAGTCTTCTTTGATCATACGTATAAGAGCCTGTCGCTTTTTGGGTATTAAGGCCATTAGCCAAACTAATATCAGCATTGGCCCAGGTATTATTTGGAATATCAAATCCTGTTGCAAACAACCCATCTCCCCAACTGCGGAAAACGGTAGTCCCTACTGTAGCTTTTAAGCTATGATTGTTTATTGATTTTTGATACTCTAGAAAGGCATCAAAAGTGTAATCATTATTATTTATACGATCTTGATTAACAGTGCTGCGCGTTACATCAAACACTTTTCCGCCGTAATTAATTTGTGGTGAAAAATCTTTCCCTTTGCTATTGGAAGCATTAAATCCTAATCGGGTAGTAAGGATCAATTCTTTCATGATATCAAAGGTAAGACCCAGATTACCGTTAAGTTTATTCAGTTTGTATTTGTTGTAAGTGTTGGCTATTTGTGCTAAAGGGTTGATTATTTCAATACCTAGGTTTGCAGGAGCTAAAGTAAAATTATTATTATTATCATAAACTGGAAGTGTAGAAGGCATATTGATGGCGTTAAATAAAACTGATCCTAAACCAAAATCGTTGATTGACTTCCGTTCTATATTTGTGTAAATAATCGAGGTATTCAGTTTGATTTTTTCAGAAAGCTGGAAGCCTACATTTGATCTCAAGGTGTTGCGTTCAAATCCAGATTTCTCTTTTCCTACAATACCATCTTGTCGTAAGGTTGAAGCACCAAAAGAATAATTTATTGTTTCTGAACCACCAGTGAGTGTTAGGACATTTCGTTGAATGGTTGCAGTTTCAAAGAGTCCATTTTGCCAATCTGTACCTTCATCTAGAGAACTAACGTTGGGTACTGGGGGGAATCTACCGTCATTTGTAAATGCTTCATTAAGAAGTATGCCATATTCTCTGGCGTTAAGAACGGGAAGTTGACGAGAACTTTCTTGAAAACCAAACGAAGATTCGATCGTTATTTTTGTTGGTGTATTTTTTCCCCCCTGTTTAGTGGTAACTAAAATAACCCCATTGGCACCAATAGTTCCATATATTGCGGCTTGTGCGTCTTTTAGAACTGTTATACTCTCGATGTCTGCAGGGTTTAATGTGCTTAGATCTCCTTGGTATCCATCTATGATAGCGACAGGTGAAGCGTCTCCATTGGTAGAGATACCGCGGATTCGTATGTTAAGCCCTGCACCAGGAGCTCCTGATTGTGTTGAGATATTTACTCCAGCTACTGTTCCTTGTAAGGCTTGTTCAATTTTGATTGGCTTAATCTCGTCTATCTTTTCTGAATTTACCAAAGAAACAGCCCCTGTAATGTCTCTTTTGCGTTGACTTCCGTATCCAGTAACTACAACTTCATTTAAAGACTCGGTAGATTCTTCAAGTTTTATAATAAGGTTGTTAAAATTTTCAACAATTATACCTATGGTTTTATATCCTACATAGGACACTTCCAGTTGGTCGCCAAGCTTAACATTTGGCAATGAAAATAAACCATCAAAATCTGAACTTGTACCTTTGCTACTTTCTTTAATCAATATAGTAGCACCCGGGATAGGCTCTCCAGTAAATTTATCGGATATGTTTCCGTTGAGTGTCTGTTGTGCTTTTAAATTTGTCAGAAAAAAAACAAAGACAATTAAAAAAACATCTCTAACATTAGTTCGCATAAAATTTTTCAAAAAATTAACCAGCAATTATAAAAATTATAATCCCTAAATCCTAGAAAAAAAACTATACAAAATATATACAAAGTATTTTTGGCAGGGTTCAATTCTTCAAAATAATCTTGTTTAATGATCGTTAAACAAACTGAAAATCAATTTAATATAATCTGACTTTAAAAATTCACAAATCAACAACAGCAACGTCAAAACGTCATGATATACTCTACAATGCCTTGACTGCGTTCAAGAGACATTTTCTTTCGTAAACGATATCTTTTAATCTCTACACTATGTACAGAAATGTTTAAAAGAGGGGCAATTTCTTTTGAAGAGAGGTTTAATCTTAGGTAGGCGCACAATTTTAAATCGTTTTTAGTCAAGCTAGGATGGGTTTCTTTTAATTGACTAAAGAGGGGTTGGTCTGTATTGTCAAAAGCTTTTTTAAAGTACTCCCAATCATCATTATTTTTGAGTTTTGAATTAATGCTTTTAATTAATTGCTTTGCTTTAGCCTCACCCTTTATTGTTTCTAGTTCTGCTTTAATGGTGTTTAAGAATTCATTTCGTTTTAACGTACTCATGGTCGCTACAGCAAGTTCTCTGTTCTTTCCTTCGATATCTTTTTGTAGCTGTTCATTTTTGAGCCGAATGATTTCTTTTTGCGCTTCTAATTCTTGAATTTCAAGCAGCCGTTTGTTTTTTTTCTCAAGCGTATTACGTTGTCGTTTCATTTTTCTTTTGTAGAAACTATTATATCCAAACAATAATAGAATGATTATGACGGCATAGAAAGAAATAGCAATCCTATTGAGGTGCCAAGGTGGATTTATATTAATTGTTGGCGAAGTAACAATTTCATAGATGGTATTCCCTTTTTTACTTCTTAATTTAAATTGGTACTTGCCATAGTCTAAGTTCGCATAGCTTACCGAAGCGCTTTCTTTCCATTCACTCCATTGTTGGTCTTCTCCTTCTAATAAATATTGAAAACGCGTTTTTCCGTAGCGATTAAAGTCATAGCTTGTAAAATGGAAACTCAGGTTGTTGTTTTGAAAAGGTAAAGTCCCATCTTTATTTAAGTTTACAGTGTAACTTTTATGTTTATCATTAGCACTAATTGAATTTAATTTTGGTAAGAATTTCTCTTCTTTTAGCGTGTTAAGATCAACGGTTAGATATCCTCTATTAGTACCAATTAAATAATTTGTCCCTTCGAGAAGATTGATGTGTTCAAAGCCAGATACATTCTTTCGATCTTTTTCATTTAATGCAAATCCTTTGACTACCACTTTGTCTTCTTCCTCAGTTTTATTAATGTAGTAGAGATTATTTTTTGAAAATAGCCACAACTGTCCTGTGGGGTCATTTAATACTTTTCCTAGTTTAAAATCTATTGATGTATTTAGGTCATTTAGAAGAGAATCTTTTTCAAATATCCCTTCCTTTAGGATGTATTTATAAAGATTCTCTTTCGCTTGATAATAAATATTATCATTGAACTTAACTAAGCTTGAATTGCAACTAATACAGCTTGCGCCATCTAATTCTATCTCGATAGCTTGTTGAAAGTCTTGGTCAAGGGTTATTTTAAAGACGCCCTTGTACTCATGGTTTACGATAATTTGTACGGGAGAACTAAATTCAAAAAAGCGGGAAGAAATATCAAACCCATTAATTTTATTGCGGTAAACCCATTCTTGTCCTTTTTTTTCCATGACGTATATGCCAGTAAAGTTCCCCATAAATATCAGGTTGGGTATAGTGGGATGTTGTTTAAAAAGCCACGTACCCATTTCGTCTGAGATCAATTTAATCTCCTTCCCTTTGACTTGTAAAGCACCTCTGTTATGACCACAAAATAGTGTTCCATCGATATTGGTTAGATTCCAGACCTGCCCTTGTGTCTTATCGACTAGCGAAAATCCCTTCTCACTATTTCGTTTTTTCATGTAGAGCCCCTGATTCGTTCCTAGATAGAAATACTCACCATTGATCGCAGAGGCATAAATAGAACCCAATTGACCATTAACGTCAATATATTCTTTAAAGGCAGAGGAGCGATTAATTAAGTTGATGCCATTGTCAAGGCCTAACCATAGATTAGACAATTCATCTTCATAAAGGGATAGAACGGTATTGTTAGACAGACCTTTTTCTTGATTTAATTCCTCCATCAATGTGCCCTCTTTTGAAAGAATAAGCAGCCCTTTGCCTACTGTACCTAGTGCATATCCTTTATTTTTTAATTCTAATGCGGTGTATAAGGTGTATTTCCCCACCAGAAATTGATTGATTTCTTTCCACGGGGTAAGGGTTTTACCTTGCAAAAGGTAAAGACCGTTTTCTTGTGTAGTTGCAAGAAGCCCTTTTTCTTTTTTAAAGAGTTTGACTAAGCTTTGATCTTTAAAAATCGCAGCAGAAGATATTAAAACGCTTTGACCTTCAATGACTTGAAAAAGACCCTCTTCCTGTACTTGATAATACAGTTGCTGCTCTATTTTAAAGGATTTTAAAAGAGTATTTTTAGCCGAAATAAATGATATTTCTTTGGTTTCAGGATGAAAAAAAATCAATCTATTTAAAGACTGAAACACCACCTTATCCTGGTACTCAATTATATTCCAAAATTGCTCATCTTCTAAAATTCCAATTTCTAATTCTTTGCTAAGAGACTTATATTGTAGCTGTCCTGTCTTGTCTCTTTCCCAAAAGCCAAAATCTCTATAGCTGCTGCTATAGACGCGATCATCAATTGTTTTGACCGCCCGGATGATTGAATTATCCTTTGCAGGATGCAACTTCCACTGAGAAGCATTATAGCTTAGTAGTCCTTGATTGTTGGCAAAATAAACAGTTTGATCTTCTCCTTGAGAAATCATCCAGTTTTGATTTCCAGCGTTTGTTTGCTGGGGAGTAAAAATTTGAATAGGAGAGATTTCTTGACTAGAAAGTCGATCAATTGACCCTAAGCCCAATAGAATAATCTGTAATAAAAAGGCAACCTTCTTCATCTCCATGTTTCTGTAGAATCAAATATCTTTAATTTTACTAAAACCAAAGATGAAATTATAAAATAAGTGAGTTTTTATCCTCTCAATAACTCATTTAGGACATCTCTGGCGGTCATGAATTTGATTTTGTGGACAGCATCTTTAACATCGTTATTATCAATGCGATTTTGCAAGTGAGTAATGGCTTGTTTTATAGTAGTTTCTTCTGTAATCATATTAAAATGTTAAGGGTACATCTATTAGTAAGACGCGTGAATTTTTAGCTATATTAAAGTCAATATTAGGGATGCCCCATACCCCTAAGGCATCTCTTTTATCGAGTATATGTCCTTCTATTTCAAGACTTCCATCAATGACAAAAACATACACACCGTTTGATGGTGAACCCATGGTATAGTTCGTTTTAGTTTCTTGAGAAAAATCCCCTAGATGCATCCAAGCATTTTGATAAATCCATGAGCCTTTGTCTTCTTTGTTAGGGGATAAGATTTGATAAAAGGCATTTTCTTTTTTTAAATCTCTAATAGAAATTTGATCATAGCGCGGAGTAACGTTTTGTTGATTAGGGAAAAGCCATAGCTGTAATAATTCTACTTGACTGTCCTGTCTCTTATTCTGTTCACTGTGGTGAATCCCTGTTCCTGCACTGATAACTTGAATGTCTCCCTCACTAATTACCGCAGAATGTCCCATGCTGTCTTGATGGGTTAAGTCTCCCACAAGGGGAATGGTGATGATTTCCATATTATCGTGTGGATGGGTGCCAAAACCAGTACCTGCAGCGATAAAATCATCGTTTAAGACCCTTAAAGCGCCAAAGTGTATGCGTTCTGGATTGTGCCAATTTGCAAAACTAAAGGAATGACTGGCCTTTAACCAACCGTGGTCTTGATGCCCACGTGTTTTGGCGGCGTGATAAACTGTTTTCATAGCAATAATATAACTATTGTAGGTACAAATGTAGAGAAACTTCTAGGAGTGGTTTCTTTTTTAAAATCAAATTTTCTTATTCTTTATGTTGTTCTTTGATTTGTTTTTGAAGTTTTTCATTCTTCAAATCAATCACTTCTTTGAGTTTTCTAACATAAGCCTCCTCTTTTTCGCGTTCTGCGACCTTCTTTTTAGCCTCCCAGGACATTTTTTTGTAGTCTTTTATTGTTTTACCAATTATAGCCATAAACATAAAAGCCCCCAAAATAATTACTAACATTTCTTCGGTTTCAGAGAGGATCATTGTGTCTGATATTTTAGTCCAAATCCAAAGGGGAAGAGGGGATTGTTTGAATTACAAAGAAGATCTTTAAATTGTTTTGCTGGAGTATTTTTTTCAAACAGCGATGTGATAATTTTGTCTTGAACACGCCTCATGACTTTTTTTGTTTGATGAAAAAATAAAGAAAAGTTGATAAGAAGCCAATCCCAGCATATAGATAGGGTTTGTCTATAAAGCTTAGTTGACTGTGCAGGTAGTACACTTCCCCAAAGCAAAGTAGTCCTAACATTAACAGAAGGTATTTAACATATCTCATGCCTAGAAAGTTACATAAAACTTTGAAATATTGTTTTCTGATCATTTCAGTTACTTTTTTTAATTTTAGAAAAAAACATGAGAGCACTTATTGCAGCAATTTTATTTTCTTTTCAACCCGATAGTGTGGTGGGAACCTGGGTCAATATAGATGACGAAACAGGGGTAGAAAAATCAGAAATCATTCTTTATGTAGAAGACGGTAAATTATATGGGCGCATTGAACGTCTTTTACTTCCTGAGGATCAAGGGAAGCTTTGTATCAATTGTAAAGGGAAAGAAAAAGACCAGCCTATTGAAGGACTTGTAATTGTCAAGGGACTTGAACAAGACGGTGATAGTTGGACAGACGGAAATATCTTGGATCCTGCTAACGGAAAGTTATATGATTGCACGATTAGTTTAGCCGATATTAATACCCTAAATGTACGCGGATTTTTGAGTTTTTCTTTTTTAGGGAGAACACAGGTCTGGAAGCGTAAGTCATAATTTTACTGATTTTAACGTAGGTTTAGTATTGATAGTAACACATTTGTAACAATAGTCTTGTAGTTATAGATTCTCTTCGATATTAGCCTGTAGATTATATTATAGAAGATTTTTATCAGCTTCTAAGAAATAACTACCCCTAATAAGTATTTTGATTAATGTCAGTTGATATTTAATAGTCAAGCGCAAGATTAATAATTGCTACGTTGTCAATTTACGTTTTAAGTGAGTTATGATGTTATTAACGCTTAAATACATTGATTCCAATTGACTAGAAACATTAGTCTTTCAACTTTATCAAGAATTGTTAATAAAAGAAGCGGGACCTACTTTAATTTTCGGAATAATGTTGTATATTTGTCCTAAATACCGTTAATGCTTTTCAGAAAGTCTTAAAATCTTTAAACCCTCGAATTCGAGGGTTTTTTTTTATCGGTATTCTTCATCAAGGATTAATCCATGAAAAATCCTGTTTTTTTTTAATAAAAACATTTGATGTTTGCTTAGAATACTTATATTTGCAAACAAATGTTAATCTAAATTTTAAAAAAGCATTATTAATTTTAATTTAATTTTATCAAAAATGAAAAAAGGTTTATTAAGTCTTTTGGCGCTTGCACTAACGGTTGTTGGGTGTCAAAATTATGATGATCAATTCGACGAGTTGACATCCCAAATCACAAGCTTACAAAGCACAGTTGATGGATTGACTGGTGTTACAGCTGCCATCACAACTTTACAAGAAACTGTTGGAGGACTAGTTAATTCAGTTGGTGACATCTCAACAGGTGTTGGTGACAACGCCACAACTCTACAAACTGTATCCGCTACCCTTGCTGATTTATTATCACAACTTGACGATGTAGCAACAAGTACTGATTTAGATGTAATTTCTACCACACTTGCACAAGTACAAGCTGATGTTCGTGAATTATTGGAAGGTAATTCTACAATAAATCAAAACTTAACAGTAAACAGTGAAGCAACATTATTGTATGCTGAGACTTTAGTTTCTACAGGAACTGAACGCCCAAATGTTATTGTTAACGGAACTGTTGATTTTGATACCACTGGTTTCTCTCCGGAGCAACAATCTAGAGCGAATGAAATCGCTAAGAAAATTGCCACAGTTCTAGATGACGTTACTGTTATCTCTACTTCTACTCTTGATTTTGCGTTTATGACATTCGTAGATGCTGATGTAACTTTAACCGGTGGTGGAGCTGACGTTACTGAATTAAGAACTGTTTCAACTGATTTCCAGAGTACAGAAATTGGTGATATTGATTACAGTTATTTATCTAGTGTTGGTGGTAAATTGAAAATTATTGCTGGAGATGCTGGAGCAACAAATGTTAATAGTATTACTAGCGTAGACTTTGGTACTGCAAAATTCGGAAGTATTACTGTAGGTTTAGCAGCTACTGCTGAACATACTATCAATGCTCCAAAAGCTACAAAGGTAATAACTGGTAATGCTCCGGTTACAATAGTTACAGCAAATGCTGCTTCTGAGATAAAGCATAACTTCAACAGTCCTACTGTTGCACTTACGTCATTAAGTATCACAGGATCTGGTAGTATAGATATATTAGCTGCAAAAGTTACTGGAGGAATAACACTTGAAGGTGTTAAAACAAGTATTATTTATGCATCTTCATTAACTTCAACTAATGCATTCACTATGACTACAAAAGTTGCGCAGTTACATTTACCTGAGATCACGCAGGCTTCTGGTGCTATAAATGCAACAGTTGTTGATCTTACTAAATTTGAAAGAGCTTCTGCTGCTCTTAATATTGCTGCAACTGATGTTGATTTAACTGGTGCTACTGCAATCGCTGTACCCTTAATTACTCACAGCGGTGCAGGACATGTTACTATAACTGACGCAAATGAAACTGGTCTTGCAGGTGCTGCAACAACTCAAATAACTATTAAAGAACTAAGTGGTCCTGTTACTTTTCCAGCTGGAATGGCAGAATTACACACTATAGATATTACTGGTAAAGCTGCTACTTCTGGTGCAGCCCAGAATAACCTTGTAACTACATCCGCTGCTGCTTCAATAACTACAATAACTCTTGGTGGTACTATTGATGGTTTAACATCAGCTAATAATGCTAAATTAAAAACAGTTACAACCTCTGGTAATCTTACTGACTTAAACATTACAGGTGCTGTTAAATTAACTGCTGTAAATGCTGGTCACTCTCATATTAGTGGTGATACTGCTGTAACCTTTGTAATCACTGGTGCAACAGCTCTTACATCTCTTGATATGTCAGCTGTTGATAAAGTAAAAACAATTACTTTAACAGGTAATACTAAATTATCTTCAATCACAGCTCCTAGTACTACAACACTTGCTGAGGCTGGTGCTGCTGTAGCGGTAGATATTTCTGATGGTGCATCTTTAACAGGTGTATTCGTACCTTTCAAACCAGAAGTTCCTGCTACAGAAACTACTCCAGTAATTCCTGCAGAATTAGCTAAGGTTAAGCAAAATTCGCTTAAAGGTTTAGCTGATTGGTTTGATGTTCACTGGGGTCGTCAAACTGCGACACCAACCTTCAACGTTGATACTGCTCTAAGTAGTGGAACTGTTAACTATGCTAGCTTTAATTTAGCATCAGCTGCTCAAGGTTATGGACAAGCAGTAACAGGTACAGGTTCTGGCACAATCCAGGCTGGAACAACAGAAAAAGCTGAAGTTGACTTAATCGAGTCTGAATAATAAGTTTTTTCAACACATAAATAAACCCTCGCAATTGCGAGGGTTTTTTTTTACATTTGCTACAAAATATTTTATATGAGCACCCATAAATTAGAATCCGTAGACCTACCGAAATACTTTCTTCTTATTCTTTATATTATTACTGGTTCCTTATCTAATTTCGGGGCTATTGATATATTAGCTCCCCAATGGATTTATTTAGGGGCAATAAATATTTTAAGTTGTCTTTATTTTTTGTTTACCCCAAATGCATTAAATACTGCCTTTAGGCCCCTCTTTAAAAGCGCATTTATTTATCTCTATATTTTCTATATTATATGGAATTCACTTTCATATTTCTATGCCATTAATTCTACTGAAACCATAATTAACCTTCCCCGTTTAGCTAATACTTTTTTTGCTATATTTTTTAGTTATTTTCTTATTTATAATTTACCCAATAAATTTTTCTTCGTAAGCCGTTTATTTTTGGTTTTTCTCGTTGCTGAACTAGCGTCATATTATAATGACTTTGCTACAGTATATCCTAAAGAAGGTTTGCGTGTAATTGCAATTAAAGGGTTCGCTGGAAATAAAAACATTACTGCTGCTTCGATTGCATTTAAATTACCATTTGTACTTTATTTACTCCACTCTATTGGCCGCCCATTATATCGTTTTTTTCTCTCCATTATTCTTTTTGGAGGGGTGCTTGCAGTTTCTTTGATTGAAGCAAGAGCCGCAATTTTAAGTACAATGATTGTTTTTGTACTTTTCATATTTTTTCAAGCCTATTTGTTATTTATAAGATATTACACAATAAAACAAGGCGTGTCTAACATCCTGCTAACTATTATTCCTTACTTTATAGCTATATTATTTAATATTGGGATTACTAATACTGCGAATAAAGGAACTATTACTGACACAGTAGGCCGTATTGCTTTTACTGAAAAGTCATCTAATGGTCGTTTCCAATATTGGGGGGATGCATTGGATTATATTTTAAAAAACCCCATTTTAGCTAGTGGTTTAGGCAATTGGAAAATTGCTTCTATTTCAGAAGGGAAAGAACACATAAGAGGATACACTGTTCCTTATCATGCGCATAACGATTTTATTCATGTCTTTACAGAAACGGGTATTCCAGGTGGCTTGACTTATCTTTCTATTTTCGTATGTTTAACAAGTTATTTATTTTTATTATTGTATAGAAAATATAAAGCCCAAGGAATTCTTGAACTACAATACTTTTTCCTTCTTCTTCCTTTGATTGTATATGGCCTTGATGCGGGATTAAATTTCCCTGTAGCCCGTCCACTAATGCAGTCTTCTTTAGCAATTTTTGCAGGGTTAATTCTTGGTTTATACTTAGATCAAAAAAACAGAGATGAACCTTCTCAGCCCATAAGAGTAACTTTACATAAATTCTCCTTATCATTTATACTTGTAGCTCTAGTCTTAGGTATATCAGTCCATATTATATCCTTTATATCTTTGACCAAGCAAGGCCAATTGTTATATGAATTCAACAATGCACAATACAAAATGACTCGTGACCAATTAGACGAAATCTCACACGATTTCCCTAATCTTACTGAGACTGCCATGCCGATTAAATCCATGAAAGCTCGTTACTATTATCTTCAAGGAAATAAAGAAGAAGCTTATCAGATGATTGAAGAGGGTGCAAAAGACAATCCACAAATTTTCTTTTCTGAAAACCTAAAGTCCCAATTTCTACTTCAAGAAGGCAAGCTTGATAGCGCATATGTTTACGCTAAAAAAGCATTTGAAGGCTTACCCAATAATATGCCTCATTATGATATGTATATGAAAACCCTTGTTGCTAAGCGCGATTTAACTTTATTAGATCAAACTTTTGAAAAATTGCTTTCTTTAGCGGGAAACCAAAAAGTCATATGGACTATTTACATAAGATCTTTAGCACAAACAAGAAGTTTAGGAGATGCTTTTGCAATGGATAAGGCCGCTTCAGCTTATAAATTGTTTCCAAATGATGAAAACATTTTTTCACTCTACCGTTTGTTAACTTATGGGCAACAACGCATGGTCGAGGCAGAAAGTCTCGGTCAACAAGCTTCAAGCCTATACAATAATAAAGAATTTGAAGCCGCTGCCTCTTTATTTCAGCAAGCCTTTGATAAAGATCCCTTGCAGCATACCTATTCCCTCAATTCTGGCCTTAGTTTCTATGAAGCGAAACAATATGATAAAGCAATCCAATTCTTTAACTTGGCATTAACCTCAAAAAATGAGGAGACAAAAGAAAGAGCTTTACGTTATAAAGGGCTTTCTTTGTACGCTGCAGGAAGTCGACCGGAAGCTTGTGCAGTATTTTTACGTTTAAGAAATGAATACCCCAAACGTATGTATCGGCAAGAATTTCAAAAGTACTGCTTAGGACAAAATTAATAAAGGGTATGAAAGTAGAAAGCATCTGCTGTATAGGAGCAGGTTATGTGGGTGGCCCCACCATGGCTGTGATTGCAGAGCAATGCCCACATCTTAAGGTTTATGTTGTTGATCAAAATTCAGAGCGTATTGAAGCTTGGAACAGTGAGGATCTCAACCAACTCCCCGTTTATGAGCCAGGCTTAAGGGAGTTAATTGCATGTACTCGAGATAAAAATCTATTTTTTTCTACAAATATTGATGAAGCCATTCAAAAGGCAGAAATGATTTTTATGGCGGTGAATACGCCTACTAAAACCAGTGGGGAAGGGAAAGGAATGGCAGCAGATTTAACCCATGTTGAAAATTGCGCCCTTAGGATTGCTCAAGTAGCTACAACAGATAAAATAGTGGTAGAAAAGTCTACCCTACCAGTAAGAACTGCAGAAAAAATTAAAGAGGTACTATCTACCAATAAAGTAGGGGTGTCTTTTGAAGTATTGTCCAATCCAGAATTTTTAGCTGAAGGAACTGCGATAGAAGACCTTTTTAAGTCAGATCGTGTGCTTATAGGAGGTGATTATACGCCAACTGGACAAGAGGCAGTAGCGGCTTTAGTTTCGATTTATGCCAAATGGATTCCGAAGGAAAAAATATTGACTACTAATGTTTGGTCTTCAGAATTATCAAAATTAGCATCAAACGCTATGTTGGCTCAACGTATCTCTTCTATAAATAGTTTATCTGCTCTATGTGAAAAGACGGGAGCTTCAATTCAAGAGGTGTCTAAAGCAGTGGGCTTGGATCATCGCATAGGAAATAAATTTTTAAATGCTTCTGTGGGATTTGGAGGGAGCTGTTTTCAAAAAGACGTGCTTAATTTGGTTTATTTGTGTCAAACCTATGGTTTAAAAGAAGTGGCAGAGTATTGGCACAAGGTCATTAAAATGAACGATTACCAAAAGAATCGTTTTGCAACTCTAATGGCCGAACATTTAAAGGCCCATAACCAACCAAAGAACATTAGTCTATTAGGCTGGGCGTTTAAAAAAAACACCAATGACAGTAGAGAGTCAGCTGCAATTTATGTTGCAGCACAATTACTTGAAAAAGGGTATAGCTTGTGGGTTTATGACCCAATGGTCAAAGCAACAAGGATTCATTTAGATTTAACAATATTACTTGAATCAAAAAATAAAAGTAAAGAGCAAGTAAAAGAATTACTTACTAATATTACGATTTGTTCTAGTATACATTCTGCTTTATCACCAGCGAACGCAGCAGGTATCTTAACGGAGTGGGATGAATTTAAAACTTTTGACTGGAATAACTTCCTAAATAGTAGCGATGATAGTTATTGTGTTTTCGATGGAAGAAACCTTTTAGATCAGGGGATAAGCAATAAAATCTATAGTATAGGAAATTAGTTTTATCAAAATAAAGTAAAAAAAGTACTTGACATTAAAATAAATTAAGTACTTTTGGTACTAGATAAAATTAATTATTAGTGCTTAATCAACTCATTACCTCTAAAACACGGTTGCGTCTACTGATTAAATTCTTTATCAGTCAGGCCAACCGGGGGTATTTGAATGGATTAGCAAATGAATTTAATGAATCAACTAACTCAATTCGAAAAGAGCTTAACCATCTCTCTGAAGCCGGTTATCTCGAAAAATACAAAGACAATAATAAAGTAGGTTATAAGGCAAATGTCAAACACCCGATGTTTGAAATTCTGCAAAAAGTCGTTTTTAAGCATTTAGGATTAGAAGATATCGTGGAGCATGTTTTAGCTCAAATGGGGGAGGTACAACAAATCCATTTGATAGCAGATTATGCTAAAGGTTTGGATACTGGTTTAATCGAAGTGTTACTTATAGGGAATCAACTTAACACTTATTATATTAACAACTTAGAAGAAAAAATTGAAAAATTAATTGAACGGAAGGTACAATTTATTACAAGTAATCGAAAATCATCTGATCAACAATCCATATTATTATTTGAGCGTTAATAGCAATTATGTTAGAAAATAGCACCATACTTATAACCGGAGGAACAGGGTCGTTCGGCAAAAAATTTGTTCGAATGACACTAGATCAATACAATCCAAAAGCAATTATCATTTATTCAAGAGATGAGATGAAGCAGTGGGATATGGCAGAGAAGTATCAAGATGATGCTCGCGTTAAATTTATTATTGGCGATGTGCGGGATCGCGATCGTTTATCTCGTTCTTTAGATGGAGTAGATTATGTAGTCCACGCAGCAGCTACAAAGATTGTACCAACAGCAGAGTACAATCCTTTTGAGTGTGTTAAAACAAATATTAATGGTGCGATGAATTTGATTGATGCTTGCATCGACAAAAAAGTCAAAAAAGCGGTTGCACTATCTACAGATAAAGCCAGCAACCCAATTAATTTATATGGCGCGACCAAACTTGCCTCAGACAAGTTGTTTGTCGCGGGGAGTTCACATTTGAGTTTAGACAAAACTCAGTTTTCTGTTGTGCGTTACGGGAATGTAATGGGATCGAGAGGATCTGTAATCCCTTTCTTTTTAAAAAAAAAAATAGAAGGAGTTTTACCCATCACAGATAATCGAATGACACGTTTTATGATTTCTTTAGAAGAGGGTGTAAAGCTAGTCTGGCATGCATTTGAAGATATGTTAGGAGGTGAAATTTATGTAAAAAAAATTCCATCTATGACTATTACTGATATTGCAAAAGCCGTTGCTCCAGAAGCAGGTCAAAAAATCATAGGTATTCGTCCTGGTGAAAAACTACACGAGCAGATGATTGGAGTAGAAGATGCACCACACACTTTTGAATATGAGGAGCATTTTAAGATTTTACCTGCAATACACAATTGGTCAAAAGACTCTAATAGAATTAAAGACGGAAGATCTGTGTCAGAAAACTTCTTATATAGTTCTGATAATAATAAAGTTTGGATGAGCTCAGAAGAATTAGCTGTTTGGATTGAAGAAAATAAAGATAAGATTGGCTTGATTTAAGATGAAGACAATTGTATTTACCGGAGGTTCTAGTTTGCTGGCCCAAAGTTGGGTTAAGCAGGAACAGAGTGATTGGAATTATGTTCTCGCTCTCCACAAAAGAAAGTTAGAAAATAGCAAGTATAAAAGTGTTTTTCTTAACTATCAAGATTCAGCTCATATTGCTTCAGAGCTCAAGCGAATCAAAGCAGATGTTGTTATCAATTGTATTGGACTAACCAGCGTAGAAGAGTGTGAAGAAAATCCTGCTCTTGCTACACAAGCCAATGTAGAAATTGCTTCTAAAATTGCCAAAGCTTGTTCAAGAATTGATGTTAAATTGGTACATGTATCTACTGATCATCTTTTTGATGGAAAAAATGCATTTTCAGATGAGCAAGCCCTAATTTCACCCCTGAATAATTATGGAAAAACAAAAGGAGAAGGAGAGCAAGCTATTTTAGCTGAAAATCCTGATGCTTTAATTATCCGCACAAATTTCTTTGGATGGGGGCCTGCTTATAAAGCATCATTTTCAGACAAAATCCTAAAAAGCTTAAAATCAGAAAAGGATAATAAATTATTTAATGACGTTTATTATACCCCTGTTTCAGTTAAATCATTATGTCTAAATATTCGTCATTTACTTGAGAAAGAAGCTAGTGGTATTTTTAATATTTGTTCTAATGAACGAGTTACCAAGTATCAATTTGGATTGATGATCGCAGATGCTTTTGGATATACAAAAAAATTAGTAAAACCAACTAGTATTGATGATTTGCCTAATTTGACCCTACGCCCTAAAGACATGAGCTTAAGCAATCACAAATTATGTGCTTTTTTGGGATCTTCTATCCCCTCATTAGAAGAGCAAATTAATGCATTAAAATTGGAAGCCGAAGAACATAAAGAACGCCTTGTGATACCATATGGGAGACAAGATGTTTCAGAAAAAGATATAGAATCGGTAGTAGATGTGTTGCGTTCTGATTATATAACTCAAGGTCCTACAATTCAAAAGTTTGAAAATAAAGTAGCCAATTATTGCGGGGCAAATTATGCTTATGCCTGTAATAGCGCCACAAGTGCTTTACATATCGCATGTTTATCCTTAGGTGTGGGTAAAGGAGATATTGTTTGGACTAGTCCAATTTCTTTTGTTGCTTCATCTAATTGCGCACTGTATTGTAATGCAGAAGTTGATTTTGTTGATATAGATTCTGTCAGTTATAATATGTCTCCAATTGCTCTAGAACATAAGCTTATTCAAGCTAAAGCTAAAGGGAGACTACCTAAAGTAGTTATTCCTGTACATTTAGCTGGACAAAGTTGTGAGATGGATAAAATTCATACTCTTTCAAAGCAATATGGGTTTAAAATTATTGAAGACGCATCTCATGCTATTGGATCGTCATACAAGGGTAAACCTGTTGGTAATTGTGAATATAGTGACATTGCTGTTTTCAGTTTTCATCCTGTTAAAATAATTACTACATGTGAAGGAGGCATGTGTCTAACTAATGATCAAAAACTATCGACTTTAATAAGTCGTTATCGTAGTCATGGAATTACTAGGCAAGCTTCAGAAATGAGTAAAACACCAGATGGACCTTGGTATTACGAACAATTAAATCTAGGGTTAAATTATCGCATGAATGATGTACAAGCAGCATTAGGTTTAAGTCAAATGGATCGTTTAGACGAATTTATTGATAAACGAAGAGAAATTGCAAGGCGTTATGATGATTTGCTCAAGGATTCCCTTGTTGAGATACCACAGCAACATCAAGATACAAATTCATCCTGGCATCTATACATTATTCGTTTAAAAAAGAATAAAAAGATTACCCATCGACAGTTATTTGAAAAATTTAGGGCTTCAGGAATTCTAGTAAATATTCATTATATCCCTATTTATCGTCAGCCTTATTATCAAAAACTAGGGTTTTCAATTCAGACTTTTGAAAAAGCAGAGAGTTATTATGAAGAAGCGATTAGCATTCCTATTTTCCCAGGTTTAACTTCTGAGGAACAAGAAAAAATTGTAAATCTTATTAGCCACCCAATCGGATTTCAAAATTTATTTTAAATGAAAAGAATCGCAATAATACCTGCAAGAGGTGGAAGTAAGCGTATCCCTAGAAAAAACATTAAAGATTTTTTTGGAAAACCTGTAATTGCCTATGCTATAGAATTAGCAATTAAATCAAAGCTTTTTGATGAGGTTTTCGTTTCTACCGACTGTGATGAAATAAGAAATATTTCAATTTTGTATGGTGCGAGCGTACCATTTTTAAGATCAAGTAAAAATGCTTCAGATAGCTCTACAATTTTATCTACAATAAAAGAAGTACTAAATAATTTTGATAGTAAAGGTTATCATTTTGAATATTGCTGCATACTTTTTCCAATTAGCCCATTGATCCATAAAGAGGATCTTAAAAAAGGATTTCAATTGTTAATTCAATCACCTGGTTATGATTCTTTATTGTCAATTGGAACATATGGACATCCAATAGAAAGATCTTTTCAAATAGATAATGTTTCAAATACAATTTCAAGTAATAAAAATTTTCATAGTGTTATGACACAAGACTTGCCCGAAAGATATTTTGATGCAGGTCAATTTTGTTGGTTTGATATCAAACAAATTCTTAAAAAAAATAGCTTAATAACAGATAACACTCGTGGTATGATTCTTAATGAACTTCAATTTCAGGATGTTGACAATAAAATTGATTGGGAAATTTTAAAAATTAAATTCCAGAATAAAAAAAGTTATGACTAAAGCGAGAGCACAAAAACAAGACTCAACACCATTATATGGTTTTGATAAGGATATTGGATTTTGGGGATTAAAAAACTTACATCACAATGCTTATTTTGATTATGAAATTAAAAATCCAATCAAAGTATTTCATAATTCTGAGGGTTTAAGAGAGGAAGAATATAAACCCAATAAGAAAGGATCCTTAATTTGTTGTGGAGGGTCTCACACTTGGGGAGCTGGAATCGAACAAAATAAAAGATATTCGGATATTTTAAAAGATAAGCAGTGTTTAAATGTTATTAATATGGGACATTGTAGCCTTGGCTTAGACCAAATTGTGATTTCTATAATTAAGAAAACTGAGATCTATAATCCTAAAATAATAGTGATTGAACAATACGTTTGGGCACTACATAGGGTGATTACTAAACAAATTAATGGATACATAAGGCCAAATTTTTATTTTGATGAAAACCAAATTCTTAAACTTAAAAAAATTCCAAAATACCATAGTATTCACCTTTTAAGAAAAATAATTGGAGGATTCCATGATTACAAAAAAGAACTCAATGAATTTAGGAAAGGTATAAAGATAAAAGAAGGGTACTCATTAAAGAATGACCCAATTTTTTTATCCTGGAAAACAGATTTTTATGTTCCTATGTATAAACTAATTGATGGATTATTAAAAATTCTAAAGGCATATTGTTCTGAAAATCAAATCAAATTAATTTTTTGTTTGGGACCTTTAAAAAATCAACTTGACTTTGTTTCAAAATCTAGCTTAATTGATTACGATTTACCAAGCAGAAAATTCATGAGTCTTCTTGAGAAAAATGATATAAAGTATATTGAAACTATTAGTGAAATGAAGAAGTATCATCAAAAAGAACCTGTTATTTTTCCTGATGGACATTTAAATCCATATGGTCATGAATTATTAGCGAATATCATAGACAGGGAATTAAGTGATTTAAGTTGGATATAAATGAAAAATAATATTATTAGAGAACTGGTCAATTTAGCATTAAACAAAAATGCAATAAAAGATAAATTACTGTATCTTTTTAAGGCATTGATTTACATTATACCACTCGTGCTAGAGCAAAGATCTTCAAGGGGAAAGGATGAAGATGATGAATTATTGGGAGATGACATTTATCCTCTATTTTAAAAAGAAATATCAATTATTCAATGCAAAAAACTATTTTGATTCTTGGTGATTCTACAAGTGCATCTTTAGGGATGAATCAACATACCCACCATATGATCCTTGCTAATAAAAATATCTGGCCATTAAATACAATTATACTTAATTGCTCAATGCCAGGAATGACTTCAGCAGATTGTAATGCATTCTACAAGAAACTTTCAATTGAAAAGAAAAAATCAATTCAAGCAATTTTTATTTATTTAGGTAATTGCGATACAATTGCCGTGGAGTATCCAAAAAAAAGATACACAACTTACAAGCATTTTAAATACAACTTGTTTAATAAATTAAACAAAATTGACAAAAAAAAATTAAAAAATAGTTTATTGCTTTTTGAATGGAATAAGAATATCGATTTAACTAGAGAAATTCCAGAGACAAGTGAAGACTTTGAATACAATATTCGTAATATAATTTCAAAGGCAAATTATTATAATTCCAAGGTCATTTTAGTAAATACAAAGGCTAATAAAAACTTTCTACCAGGATTAGCAAAAGGCAACTTTTTATTCTATAAGTATTTTGGTATTAAAGATAAATTAGCTTCAAAAATCATAATTGATGATCCTCGTTTTATTTCTGCTTTACAGTATCATGAAAATGAAGAGTACCATAAAGCTCTTAAACAATACAAAATTATTCTTGAAGACCCAATTGAAGTAAAAATGGGTCAAAGCTATCCTCTCATGGTTTTAAATAATTATGCAGTTTGTTTAGCAGATTTAGGAAAATTTGAGGAGGCGAAAGAGTTATTAAATTTATACTTAACTGAAAAATTTTCTAGAAAAGAAATAGGGTACTATAACCAAGCAATGATTGAAAAAGAAGAGAATAATATAAAAAAATCACTTGAAAATCTTGAGTATTCTTATGAGAGTGATACCTACATGTATAGAATAAGAAAACCATATCAGGATGTTTTATCAAAAATTATTAATGAAGAAAAAGTTCTTTCTATTGATTTAGAAAAATATATCAAAGACTTTCATTTTCAAGATCACTGTCATTTATTACCTAGTGGGCAAATATTGTTATCAAAAGTCATTCAGAATACTTATGCAAAAATTGGTATAAAAGGAAATGAAAAAGCTAAAATAGTTAATGATTTATACAATCCCGATTTAGGGAACGGTAATATTTCAAGATTTGAAAAATATTTTAAAGTAAATAGTTCAATTAATGTCCAAAGATTAAATAAGCAATTTCAACGATATTTTAATAATTTTCAGGGGCAAAGTCTTGAAGAATATGAGTTGAATCAACTAAATATTTCGAATAGCATTCAAGATGCTTATTTTTATTTTCTTAAGCACCCTCTTTTTAACAATAAGGAAGATTTTAACGAAATTAATTTTATAAAATCTGATATAGGAAGGTTTCCTGAAAACTTTCATTATAGATTCTTAGCTTCTTACATAAAAGAAATTGAAATATCTCATACTAATCTAATTCAATCATATAATGAAGGGCAATTCTTAATACATTGTGCCGCAGATTTTAAAAAAATTCATTTAGAGCAAACAGGGCTTAATGATCTTACCTGTGTAGTTATAGAAAATTTTTCTAAATCTAGATTAGAAATAATATTAGAAAGTATAAATCAAAAATTAATAGCCCATTTGGCTTGTGGTAATACCTTTTACAATAGAATTAAAACAACTATTTTTTGGTATTTTAGAGAATCACTAAGGTTCGGTTTCCATTCAAGGCATTCTATGAATTATGACAGAGTGCTTCTAGAAAATATTGCAGAAAGTCTTTTGATAGTTGAATATTTCAACAAAAAAAACAACTATGCGATTGACTCAAAAATTTCATTCTTGAAAGATAATTTATTTCAGGTTATAAAAATCCATGAAAAATATTCTAAAAGCATCAATTTAATTGATAAAAATAATTCTCTTTTAATTCAATACGATAATGATTTATCCAAAATATATAATCAGTTAAGTAAGTTATGTACATATTAGGAATATCTGCTTTTTATCACGATAGTGCAGCATGTCTTATTAAAGATGGAAAGATCATCTGTGCAGCACAAGAGGAAAGATTTACTAGGAAAAAACATGATCAATCATTTCCTAAAAATGCTATTTCTTTTTGTTTAGATTATGAATCTATTTCAATCAAACAAATTAACAAAATAGCTTATTATGAAAATTACAAACAAAAGTTTAATCGAATTATTAAAACCCATTTGAGCGAAGCGCCATATAGTTATTTTTCTTTTTTAAGGGCAATGAGGTTATGGGTAACTGATAAGTATTGGGTTAAGAGAATTATAAAGAGAGAGCTAAATTATAAGGGTCAAATTTATATTTCAGATCACCATGCTTCTCATGCTGCTAGTGCATTTTATCCTTCCCCATATAACTCTGCTGATATTTTAATTATGGACGGTGTTGGAGAATGGGATACCACAACAATTTGGAAAGGAGAGAAAAATAAAATCAAAAAAGTAAAGTCAATTTATTTCCCTCATTCGTTAGGGCTTCTTTATTCTGCATTTACGTATTATACAGGATTTAAAGTGAATTCTGGAGAGTATAAATTAATGGGTTTAGCTCCATACGGAGAACCCAAATATAAAAAAATTATATATGATAATTTAGTTGATGTCAAGAAAGATGGATCATTTAAACTTAATATGGATTATTTTGATTTTACTCGGGGTTTTAAAATGACAAATAAAAAATTTGATAAATTATTTGGGAGAGCACCACGGGTTCCTGAATCTAAATTATCCAAATTAGATATGGATCTTGCTGCTTCAATTCAAGAAGTCATAGAGGAAATTGTTCTGAAAATAGCAAATAATATATTTGAAAAAACAAATTCAAAAAACTTATGTTTAGCTGGAGGGGTAGCATTAAATTGTGTATCTAATGGGAAGCTTTTAATGAATAGTGGGTATGAAAATATATGGATACAGCCTGCTGCTGGTGATGCAGGTTCATCTTTGGGAGCAGCATTAAATCTTTGGTATAATGAATTAGGAAATCCTTTAATTGATAAAAAAAATAATGATTTACAAAATGGGTCTAGATTAGGAAAAGCCTATTCAAATGAATTTATAAGGGAATATTTAGTCAACAATAATTATCCATATCAAGAGTTAAATTATGATGATTTATACATTAGAATTGCAGAAATGTTGTCTAATCAGAAAGTTGTAGGATGGTATAATGGCCGAATGGAATTTGGTCCAAGAGCATTAGGGTCAAGGAGTATTTTAGGAGATTCAAGATCTCCTAAAATGCAAAATCAGATGAACTTAAAAATTAAATACAGAGAAAGCTTTAGGCCCTTTGCCCCTATTGTACTTGAAGGCCATACACATAAATGGTTTAACTTTAAAGATAGAAAAATTGATGAAACATTTGAATCTCCTTACATGTTAATGGTTGGATATGTAAACTCTTCAATCCAAAAAAACAATAACAATTATAAACAAAATCCACTTGATAGATTGAAAAACATAAATTCAGAAATACCAGCAGTAACTCATGTAAATGGGAGTGCTAGGATTCAGACAGTTCATAAAGAAACAAATCCATCTTTACACCAACTGTTAAACTCGTTTTATAAATTAACTTCTTGTCCTGTTTTAATAAATACATCATTTAATGTACGAGGAGAACCTATAGTAGAAAGCCCTAAAGATGCTTACACTTGTTTTATGAGAACAGAAATGGATGTATTGGTTTTGAATAATTTCATATTAATTAAGGAAAATCAACCAGAATTTTCTGAATATAAAGATTGGAGAAAAGAATTTGAATTAGATTGATATGAAGAAACCAATATTAAATATAATATTTACAGGCATTTATTTTTTAGTAATTACTCCAGTAAGTTTATTTCTTGCATTGTTCAAAATAGATTTATTAAACAAAAAATTAGTAAAAGAAAATAACTCCTATTGGAATTTTGAAAAATAATCAATACATCATTTTAGGGCAGTCAGTTTTTTGTATTGATAAAATTAAACTAGTTGCTGTTAATTATAGTCATATTTTACAAATAAAAAAATGGCGTAATGAACAAATAAAGTTTTTAAGGCAAAAAACACTTATTACTGATAAAGATCAAATAGAATATTACAATCAGGTAATAAAGCCTAGTTTTTTAGACACAAAGCCAAAACAAATATTATTTTCTATAATCGAAGATAATTATCTTATTGGATACTGTGGCCTTGTTCATATTGATTGGTTTAGTCGTAATGCTGAACTTTCATTCCTTTTAGAAACAAAGCTTTATAGTGATCAAGATCAATATTTTGAAAAATTTAGCTCATTTTTAAAAATGATTCAACAGATCGCTAAGAATATTGGATTACATAAAATTTACACATATGGATACGATGTTTCATGCTACAGATTTAAGCCACTTATATCACAAAAATTCACAAAAGAGGCTAATTTAGTAGACCATGTTTTGGTTGACAATAAACTCACAAACGTACTTATATATTCAAAAATAATATGAGAAATACAACTATAAGTAGAATAAGAGAAAAGGATTTAAATAAGGTAATTACCTGGAAATCAAATCAAAGGTTATCTGACCAAATCATGGCAAGAAAAAAGCATCTAAATTTGAATGAAGCTAAGATGTGGCTAAAAACTAATGAAAGAGATAAAAATCAAGTTATTAAGGGAATTTATCAAGAAGAATTTAATAAGCTTTTTTTTGTAGGGATTGTAAGGCTTATGTTTATTGATTTTAAGGCAAAGACTACTGAGTTAGGCATTTATATTGGAGAAGAAGATTATCATAATAAAGGGGTCGGGTCAAATGCTTTACGTCTAATAATCAATCACGCTTTTCAAAATTTAAATTTGAATAAAATATACTTAAAAGTGGCTAATACAAATGAAAAAGCTATTAAATTGTATCTAAATAACAACTTTAAAATTGAAGGAATATTATCTGAACATTACTTTAATTTAACAACGAATGCTTATGAGGACATTTATCATATGAGCCTTTTTAAAAAATCATATATAATATGATTTGTTCAATAATGCAGCCAACATATTTACCATGGATCGGTTATTTTAACTTAATTAAAAGTGCCGATATTTTTGTTTTTTATGATAATGTCCAATTCTCTAAGCAATCTTGGCAGCAAAGAAATAAAATTAGAAATAAAACTGGCGAAATTCTATTAACTTTAACTGTAAATTCTCCTGGTGATAAAGGTGAGATTAGAGAGAAAACTATTTTTCAGCCCGATAGGATATTAAAAAAACATTTATTAAGTATAAAACAGAATTATTCTAAATCATTAAATTATGATTTATATATTGAAAAAATCGAGGAAATTTACTTAAAAAAAACGGATAGTCTATTGGACCTTAATACAGAATTAATAAGATTAGGTTGTAGTATTTTTCAAATACAAACTCCATTAATATTTTCTTCTGAATTATCGGTTAGTGAAGGAAAAAATGAAGCGCTTATCAGTATTTGTAAAGAGTTAAAAGCAAATAAGTACCTATCCCCATTGGGTTCAAAAGATTATCTTAAAAAAGAACTTTTTATTGAGAATAATATCCAATTATTTTTTCAACATTATACTCATCCACACTATAATCAGTTATCCTACAAATCATTTATAAGTCATTTGTCTTTTATTGATTTCCTTTTTAACGTACCAAAAGAAAACTTCAAACTATGGATTTAATTAATAAATTTAAAGAAGATGGATATTTTGTTATCCCGAATTTAATTAGTGAAGAAAAAATTTCGCAATACAAAAATTTAGTTGAATCAGACTATTTAAAGTACTCTCCTCTTCATGCAGGATACGGAATGAAATCAGATCACGGATTAAATGATAAAACTTTGGAAAAAGTTGTTTTTAATCAGCACAATAAAAATATTTTGTGGCATGATTTAATTTTTCATCCACAAATTATATCATTATTAGATTCAATTTTAAAAGAAGGTTCGTATAATAATTCGGAACCCTATTATATGAACAATAATTCTGCAAGATGTCCATTGAAAGGTAATCCTGGACAACAACTTCATTCAGATAGTCGATTACCTGGAATAAATTATTGCTTAATAGCAAATGTTATATGGATGTTAGACGATTTTACAAAGACTAATGGTGCTACGAGAGTAGTTCCTAAAAGTCATAAAATTAAAAAATTTGCAGTTGATGGTGAAAAGCATAAAGATGAAATTCTAATTACTGGAAAAAAAGGAAGCGTATTAGTGTTTAATGCAAATCTGTGGCATGGAGGCGGACCTAATCTAGATGGTAATAGTAGGTGGGCATATGCGTTAGGTTATGCAAGATGGTTTATAAAGCCCTCTTTTGACTTTATGAAAAATACTCCTAAAAATATTTATGATCAATTAACGGATGATAAAAAAGCTTTACTCGGATTTAATTGTGTTCCTCCTAAAGACGAATTTTCACGACTTAGAAGGATTTCTCAGGTGCCAGAAATCCCAGAAAATTATAATTTGCCTAAATAAAAATTAATGAGAAAAGTAATTGAAGATCAAGAATACGGCTATTTAAGACTAGATCCAATCCCTTCAAAAGAAGAAGTAAATGAATTTTATGCAAAAGAATTTTATAGTGCTAACGATAAATATTTCAATAATTCTTCTTTAGTTGTTCAGCAAAATCAATCGGATTTTTTTAAAAGAAGATGGGAAAAAATTCACACCATTTGTAAAAAAAAGTTCCAAAATAGCTTAAAAGGGAAAAGTGTATTTGATATAGGCTTTGGTTTTGGTCAATCCCTCTTGTATTTTCGAGATAACAAAAACATGAAAGTTAGCGGTATTGAACCTTCAATTGAGGGATATGAATATGTAAAATCAAAAGGAATAAGTTCCTATAATATTGGAATAGAAGAGTTACAAAATTATAATTTTGATAAAAAGAATGATATAGTAATGCTTCTAAATGTTCTTGAACATCTAAGAGACCCGTTTGCTACTCTCAAACTTATTAAAAGTAAATTATTAGCTAAAAATGGACTTTTAGTTATAGAGGTTCCTAATGATTTTAATGACTTTCAGCAAGTAGCTAATAGAGAATTCGATTTGGATAATTGGTGGGTAGTTTCACCTAATCATATAAATTATTTTTCACCTAAAACCTTATTTAAACTTCTAGATAAATGCGGCTATACAATTTTTGAATATCACACATCTTTTCCATTGGAACTTTTCCTTTTATTCGGAGATAATTATGTTAATAACAGAGATATTGGAAAAGTATGTCATGAAAAAAGAGTTAAGTTTGAAGAATTAATGATAAAGCATAATAAACAAGATAAATTAAATGATTTTTATAAATCTTTAGCTGATTTAGAACTAGGTAGGAGTCTTACTGTATACGCAACACCTAAGAAAGATGTTTGATAAAGTATTTATAGTTGCAGAACTTTCAGCAAATCACAATGGTAATCTTGATACTGCAATAGAAACAATTAAAGCTGCAAAAAGAGCAGGAGCAGATGCTATAAAGCTACAGTCCTACACACCTGATACCATAACAATTAATTCAAAAAAAGAAGATTTTTTAATAAAAGGGACTGTATGGAATAATCAATATTTATATGATTTATATAAAATGGCACATACACCATTTGAATGGCATTCTAAATTATTTGAAGTAGCTAAAAGTGAGGGTCTAGTATGTTTTTCATCTCCATTTGACATAAAAAGCGTCGATTTACTAGAAACTTTAAAAACTCCATTTTATAAAATTGCTTCACCTGAGATTTCAGATATTCCTTTGATAAAGTACGTTGCCTCTAAAGGAAAACCAATAATTATTTCAACGGGAATAGCCACCAAAGAAGACATATCTTTATGTTTAGATACAATTAGAAAAGAAGGTAACGATCAGATAGTATTATTAAAATGTGTTTCTAGCTATCCTGCACCAGTAGAAGAGTCGAATCTGATTATGATTCAAGAGTATAAAAGAGAATTTAATGTCTTGGCTGGCTTATCAGATCATACTCTTACTAATTTAAGTTCTATTGCAGCTGTTTCTTTGGGGGCATGTATGATTGAAAAGCATATTATTTTAGAAAAAAGCTTAGGAGGTCCAGATGCTTCTTTTTCGTTAGATGAAAAAGAGTTTAAATCTTTAGTTGACTCAATTAGAATGACCGAGTTGGCTCTTGGTAAAAAAGACTATAAACTTACCAAATCACAATTAAAAAGCAAAAAGTATTCTAGGTCTTTATATATTGTCAAGGATGTTATTAAAGGGGAAATTGTATCAATTGAAAATGTTCGTTCAATTAGACCTGGATATGGTTTACATCCTAAATTTTATACTAAAGTTTTAGGGAAAAAGTTTATAGATTCTTTTGAAAAAGGAACTAGATTAAAACTTGAATATATTGATCATAATTTTTAAATGAGTAAAATCAATTTTATTTCTAAATTAAGAGCAATTAAGACAAAATCTTATTTGGAAGCTCATAGATCTTTATCCAAAAAAAATAATCTCTCTTTAATTCAAAAAATCAAACAAAAATTAAGTGATAGTCTTGAACATGATGAAATTGGTGATGATTTTCTCTCATGTTATAATCAATATTTAATTACTTATGTTTTAAATCAGGGGTTTACAAAAGCATTATTATTATCATTGGTTCACCGAAATAGAAGATTTAAATATCCAATCCCTAAAAACTGGAGAATTATTCTCGAAAAAAATGGTTTTAAAGCGAATACTATACAGAATCATTTAAGATGGCACTTCTATTCTTTGAAATATTATTTTGTTGGATTAGCGACTTTTTTTCTAGAAGTTATAAAATCAATTTTTCATTATAAAAATGTTATTGGACCCTATGTATATTTTTCTCAATTATCAAAAGAGAACCTGCCCAAGTCACCTTTGACGTATCATAATAATGGTATTGTAAGTTGGTTTATTGACAGATATAATAAAAAAGGTATAAAAATAATGCATAGTATAAAAGGTGCTAAAGAGGAAATCACTTACAATGCCTCTAAAATTAATTATATTGAAAGCCCAATACCTAATATTAGTGGAATCTTCAATTGGATTAAACTTTTTTTTTGGGTTATTAAATATTCTGTTTCTGCTTTACTTAATCAACAGAAAGCAATTTTATTTAGACAATCTGTTTTTCATTATTTTTTTTTAATCTCACCAAAAGGACGATTAGCTAAAAAATATTTATTTAATAATTCGTCAACAATATTTAGACCACTTTGGACATATGCAGCAGAACAGAAAGGAGCTAGCATAATTTATTATTTTTACTCTCTAAATAATCATATTATTTTAGAAAAAAATAATGAAAAACAAATTTATGATTACAATTGGCCTCATTCAACATGGTCAGAGTTTTGGTTTTGGAATGAACATCAGTTACATTTATTTAAAAGTATAATAAAATCAAAATTTCATTCAAAATTAGTTGGAATAACACCTTTTTATAACTCCAAAAAGCTAGACCTAAAAAAACTAAAAAATAAAACAATTCTTGTTTTTGACATTCAGCCAAAACCAGAAGATCAATATGTTTTATACGGAGCAAATTTTGATTACTACAGTACAAAATCCTCAATTTCTTTTTTAGAAAAATTAGATAAAATTTCAAAAAAGTTGTCTTATGATATTATTCTTAAAAGTAAAAGGAAAGTACCCTCAAGATATATAAATAATCAATATTTCAATTATACAAATAAATTATTTAGTCAAGATAATTGGATAGAGATTGATCCAGAATTTGGTGTAAATGAATTATGTAAGCTTGATAACATAATTGCGTCTATTGCAACACCGTTTACATCAACTACCTACATTACATTAAAAAACAATATTCCTACTATTTATTTTGATGTTTCAGAAAAAGTCAGTTCTAATCAATTTTTAAATCGCAGTATTGACACTATTTCTAGTGAAGGTCAACTACTAAACTGGTTAAATAGATTAATTAATGAATAGAAGAGAATTGCAAAATATTGCTTTGTATATGATTCCCTTTGGTGTGAAAAATATTTTACCATTGATTACTTTACCTATTTTCACCCATTATATTTCTGCAGGGGATTTTGGCTTATATGCTTTATGCGTATTTTTTGGTACTATTTGTTCTGGATTAATAAACCTCGGATTACCCAGTGTTTTTGAAAGAACTTTTTTTGAGATTGACTATGAAAATAGGAAAGATTTACTTTGGACTACACAATTGAGTGTGTTAAGTATATTTTTAATAACAGCTATTGTTACTCATTTTTTTTCTCAGTCTATAGCTTCTGTTTTTTTTAATAATGAATCTTTAAGTAAGTTTTTACTTTTAGGTCTTGTTTATGTCACAATAAGATCACTAAATTTTTATTTTCTTTTATATTTTAAAAATGATGAAAATGTTAAGAATTATACTATAGTCACATTAATCGAAAGCACCTTATCGATTAGTTTATCGTTGATTCTTGTGGTTTTTTATACTAAGGGAATAAGGGGATTCATTTTAGGTCAATGTTTAGGTGTTGGGATTACTTTTATTTCAATTTTCTTGTATTTATTTTTCCCTTATATCAATCATTTTGATATTGATCTATTAAAAAAACAATTAAGACTTAGTTTACCATTAACACCAAGAACTTTTTTTGGAGTAATTAATACTCAATTCGATCGATATATGTTGAATTTATTGTCTTCTTTGGGAGGTGTTGGTATTTATGACATTAGTCAGAAACTGGCGAATACATCGTTTATGTTTTTGACAGCAATTTCTAATATATTTTCACCAAATGTTTTTAAAAAGTTTTTCTCGAATTCTATGGAAGAGAGAAATAGTGTTGGAAAATATTTGACCCCTTTTTTTTATCTATATATATTTTTTCCATTATTTGTTGGTATTTTTTCGTATGAAATTTTGGTAATTCTTACAAGTGAATCATTTCACAAAGGAGCACCAATAGTGTCACTTTTAAGTATATTATATGCCTTTTATTTTTTTGGGAAACAACCTCAATTACTACATGCAAAGAAAACTGGTTTAATCTCAATTATAACTTTAATGTCAATAATTATGAATATTGGATTTAATATACCATTAATTCATTATTACGGTATCTATGGGGCTGCAATCGCAACAACATTATCTGGAATAATTACAAATCTAATTAGCATATATTACAGTCAAAAGCATACACCCATATTTTGGGAAAGAAAAGTTTATGTTTTAATGTCATTTCTCATTATTTCTATTTTAATGGTAATTGCATTAAATCATTATAATATAGCTTATAAAAGTTTATTATTTGTTAAACTTATTCTTATTACTATTTACATTGGACTTGGGATAAAATATAATTACTTATCCTTAAATAAAATAAAAGATAAGTTTAAAACTCAATGATTTTTTATAATTAAATATTGAAAGAATTAAGATAGATTTTACAATTACTAATTTATCCTCCTGTCATATGGCAAACAGACAAAAATGACGAATTGTTTCCTTTTGAATAAATAAAACTTGTAGCTGCAGGGTTATAAGAATCACATTCTAATTGTACAATACCTTCTCCTTTCGGAACCCCTAAATCTTCTATGTTTATTTGTTCAATCACGCTATTTTTTTTGATCTTAAGGTGGTAGCATTTTTCAAAATTATTATTAGAATCAAAGATTCTCAATCTATAATCAATAGAATGATTTATTGCTCCCCATACTGAAACAAATGAAGAAAAATTTTCGTCAATTTTATAATGCATAAATTTTAATCCTTGACTTTTATAACTCGGTGTTATAAGATGAGCGTGTACACCATCGCATAAATTGTCTTTAATTATGTACTGTGCATTTGTATATCCATTTCTGTATATATTTTTACCATTATTTATGACAGGGGATAAAATAATTTTACTTCCTTTTAATTGAAACTTTTTAAAAATATCAGAAACCTTTAATTGTTGAGATGTATCAACAGTTATTTTTTTAGTTTCTAGCTTTGCATTTATTTCTTTATCAATAAGTGTAAATTCTATTTCTGTATTGGTAGTAACATACTCTCCGAAAAATAAAAGAGCATCTATATCTTCAATTGATGGAAATGAAATTGCTTGAAATGGATTTTTTTCATTTTCATTCAAAAAAACATTTCTTGTAAATGTAGAATGGTGCCAAACACCACTTGGCTGATCAGTCTTGTCTTGAGTATTTAATTTTGTCATTTGTAGTGTGAAACCACTTTTCAATTTTAATATTGAAGATAAATCACCGTCTACTTTATATTTTAAGGTCTTTTCTTTGAGGCTATAATTAATAAAATAGTTTGAATTTGTTGAATTTATTTTAGGATAAAATCTTCGTTCCGCAAATGTAGGTGTGGAATCTTTAACAATAAAAGGAAATAATGGCATACTATGAACTGTAGAAGTGTGTCTTCCGTAAATCCCCCAAAAACGAAAATGACCTTGGTGTCCTGCATGATTATTGCCTAATCTAGGGTGATATATTTCTAGAATACAACTGACACCGCTTAAATCTTGAAATATTTTGTTTAAATCTAAAAGACCATTAAATCTTGATGGAATACTCAAAACAACAGACTTTACAATGTCATCATTTTCTCCTATAAGACTAAGTTGTCCAATTAATGTTTTTCTAAGTCCATAGTTAATTGAGAAAAAATGATATATATAAATACTAGTCTGATTTTTCAAATAAGGGACGTAGCCTGCCACTGATGGAATATTATCCCTAATTTTTTTCCCAATATAACTATCATTAATTATTTGAAATTCACTTTTATTTTTTTTAAAAATATCTTTTTCAATAGATGAAAAACTTGAATCTTCTCCTGGTATTGTATAGTACGATCTTAAATTTCTAAAAATTAAACTCAAAAATTTATTACAGATGCTTCTTTTTTTTGGAGTAGTATTTGTGTAATTATTTATTAAGCTAGTTAATGTACTTTTTTTTAATTTGGTAATCATAATCATTATAATTTATATGACTTAGTAAATTTTATTAAGTGCAATTTAATTCATATTTAAAAAAGAACCATTTATATTTTACGAAGTCAATATCATAAATTAGTTGAATAACATCTTAGCTTCGATTAGATGATTAACTTGAATAGAAAGAACTTTATTCCAATGTTTCTGATCATTAAAGCTTAGAGAAAAAATTATTGATATTCTTCTCAAGACTTCTGAAATTGCATATCCGTATATATTATCAATCCAGGATTTGTCACCTTCTAAATTCTTACTTAGTTCTTGAACAAATAGATTACTTATATATTTTGCCTTAGAGAGTGTACTAATACAAACTGTTTGTCTACATAGTTTCAACGCAGCAAATGACATTGCAGGGCCAATATTCATAGTCTTTATTGAATCATAATCTAAAAATGCAATCGACCCATTATCACAAATTAAAATGTTATGAGGGTGAAGATCAAAATGAATAGGATATTTATTGACAGAATTTAGATTAATATTTTTAATATAATTAAGTGATCTATCAATCATATTCCAATTGTTTTTTAATAATAAAGTATTGTTTTCTCCAAATAATTCTTTCCAATTATTTCTATTATTAAATGTTTTATCAACTATTTTTTTAATTTTTGAGTAATCATATTCAGGACCATAATTAGGATATTTTTCTAACGGTAACTTAAGTAATGCATTATTTAAGTTTGCTATCGAAAGTGCAACATTTTTTAATTGTTCCATCTCTCCAGAGAAGTAAGTACCTTCAATAAAATCATTTATAGTATATATCCCTGAAGTTGTTTTCAGAAAATAGGTATTGTTTTTAAATTTTATTGGTTTTGCGACAAGAACGTTTTTTTCTTTAAGAAACAACAGAATATTCACGACATCCATCAGTTCTTTCTCTGTCGATTGATTTTTCCACTTTTTAACCAAAATTTTTTTAGTCTCATAAGAAATTAAAATATTAGAAGAATTAATTTCAAGAGAGCCTGAAGTTTTTACATTTAATTGTCTCACAGGGATTTCACCAAAAATCTGCTTGACAAGTATCTCAAAGTCTTCGAATTTATTAATATTAGTTTTTTTCCAATTTGGAATTGATTTCGAAAATAAATCAGGTTTAAACATTTAATTAATATGATTTAACTAGACCTCCATCAACTACTAAACTTACACCATTGATATAACTGCCTCTTTCAGAAACTAGAAAAAGTATTACATCTGCTATCTCATTAGGTAGAGCAAACCTTTTTGCAGGAATTGAAAGTTGACTTTGTTCAAGTAGTTTCTTATAACTTATATTATCTTTTTCTGATTTAACCTTTAATAATTCAATAAGCCTATCAGTTAGAACACCTCCTGGACAAACTGCATTTACTGAAATATTGAATGGTGCAAGTTCGCTTGATATTGATTTTGTGAAGGCACTTACACCCGCTCTTATAGTCGATGAAATAACCATTGAAGAAGTTGGCTCTTTTGCTAAAGTTGAAGTAATTGAAATGATTCTACCCCACTTATTTTTTTTCATATATGGAGAGACTTCTCTTGAGAACCTAATACAGCTCATCAGGTTAATTTGAATAGCAAATAACCAATCAGAATCATCAAATTCTAGGAACCCTCCCATAGGTGGGCCACTTGCATTATTAATTAAAATGTCAATTCGACCCCACTCTTTAACAGTTTTTTTTACTACTTTTTCTGCAAGAGAAACATCTCCTACGTCTCCTGGAAAGACAATTATATCTTTTTTTAATTTTAAAAATTTATTTTCTAATTGAGATAGAAGTTCACTATTTCTTGCAACCATCATTACCTTTGCCCCCTCATCTAATAGCGCTTCTGCTGCAGCTAAACCCATTCCTTTTGAAGAACCAGTTATGATAGCAACCTTGTTTTTGAGAAATAAATCCATATTATGAAAGTGATATTTTTTTAGTATTAACAAATAATTCTTCAAAATATGTTAACAAAACGGGTAAGTCCTTTTTTACCATTGGCATGATATACTTATCTATTTCTAATAGATATTTCTTAATTACATCTTTGTTAGGATTTAGATGCAGTAAAAAAAGATTATCCAATTTATCTAAAATTTTAATTAATCTACAAGCATGTGATTGTGACATAATAACATCATAATATTTTTCTTTATAGTCTTGGTTCCATTGTAATTTTCTTTCCACCGTTAGGACTTCAATTTCTTTAAAAATCTTAATTCCAAACAATTCCTTTAAATTATGCTTATTAATATGGGATAGCTCTAAAACATTATGTAATAATCCAAGGATTGGATAATCAATCTCTTTGTAGTTAGAAAAAAATGATGCATAATTTGCCACCCTAACGGGATGTGAGAAATAAATTTCACTTGAAATTCCAGGATGGTTATAATCAATATTTTTCCCAAATGAAAACGCCTTCTCTAGTTTTATGCTTTTATCATTTTCATATTTTAAGAGGAGATTATCCCATGTATTAAGTGCTATGGAGTCTACTTTTTTTAACCCCTTAATCCTTCTCTCTCTCTCTTCCTGAATTGAACTTAACATTTTAAGTTCTTAATAATATAAATCACTAGAAGTAATTTTGTTAAAAAAATTTTATTAAATATAGGGGATTATTATAAGTCGTTAATCTTTTAATTTAATTTTTTTGTTACTATTATTGCAAGAGTTAAAATTAATACTAACAAAATGGTAGATAAAGCCAATAAAATAAGAGAAAAATATCATAATAATGTAATTAAAACGTGGTCTGATAACGTTTATAAAAAGTATAAAAATAGTCCATGGAGATGGGCTGATCTTCCATTTAGAGATTATATAAATGAAGGTGATCTTTTAGTGAATGAATATTTAAATCAAACCTTAACAAAAAAGGTTGAAGGTAAATCCATACTTGAAGTTGGATCTGCTATGGGGAGTGCATATGAATTCATGAAAAACTCTGGACTTATTGACCTTTCTAATTATACTGGAATTGAAGTATCAAAAGTTGGAATAGATTTTTGTAAAGAAAATTATCCAGAAGCAACATGGATTCATAAAGACTTTACAACAATTAATAGTTTTATTTCTAAAGATTTTGTTTTCGAAAGAAATGCAATACATCATATGCCAGACCCGATCAAATTGTATGATAAGTTACTCAAAAATACGGATGTAGCATTTAGCACTTGTTTTAGATCTTGTTTGAAAGGCAAATCAATATCTGATCTAGAAATTAGTTATTTTAAATCAACAACAGGTATTTATTATTCTACAATAATTAATTTGTTCGATATAGTTGAATTAGGTTTGAAAAATGGTTTTGGAAATATTAAAATCACTTACGGAGGAAAACATGAAAAAATAAGTAATGACAAAAAAAGTGGTCATTATATTGATCCTAAGATAAATCAAAAAGATATTTTCTTATCAAGATGTAAGGTTTTTATGATAAAAACTGATTTCATTAAATATCCTAATTTTACATTGGTAGCCAGACCTGATAATGCTTTAAAGAATATTAGTGCAATGTTTTTAATTAAAAAGGAATTAAATAAACTTAAGAAAAAATATAGTAAATAATTTTCTAAACTTTATTTGTTAATATTCTATAGTTATTAAAATAAAATCATTTTTATTTTAATAAATCAATAGGGACATAGTTTTTGAAAACTATGTTAAATGTCCATTAATATGGAATATCTTTAGAAATATTAAGTATCTAAATTGTTGCTAAGGTTATTAAAGCTAAATTCGATACTTAGTATATAATTTAATGAAGAGAATAAGCCTCTTCATCGTAAAAATTAAATAAATTGATTAAATTATTAAATCTTCTTTTTCTTAATTGATTTTTTAGGAATCCTCTTCTTAATTTTTTTGAAATCATAAAGAATTCTATATTGATTTTTCCATTATAATGCTTTTCCAAAATGTTAATATAGTCATAGCGGTGATAGATTAAGCAAATTGCTAAATAACGCTTAATCACATCAATATTTCTGATTTCATTTATTATATATTCTGGTGTTCTCATATATAAAGCGTCACCCCATACACACTGGCCCACTGTACTATAAATATTATTTCGATCCCAACGAACAAGCCGAGGAAAATCAATGAATTCAAAATCATGTTTTTTCATGAAAGAATTCACATCGTTGAATAAGGGTTGTTTTTTGTAAATTTCTTGGAACTCAATTTCAATCTCCAATCCAAGAATATTTGTAAGTAAATTTTTTGCACCCCTCAAGGCGTTGAGTTCACCTCCTTGAATATCTAATTTGATAAAATCTGCATTTTTAATATCAAGTTGATCAAGAGGAGCAGATGATAATTTTAGAATTTCAACAACTTCAAATCTATTTTTATCAGGGAATAGGGTATTGAAACATTGATTAGGAGGATAGGTTGAAGAATTAGTTGGAGTTTCACACAAATATAAATTTTTACCACCATCTTGGTCGGTCACTATTTTTTCATAAATCTGATAAGAATGACATCTATTTTTTTTTATTAATAATTTTTCGCGGGACCTTTTGTCTGGTTCAAAACCATAATAATTTATTAGAGATTCAATCCTCTTCCATTTTGGCATTATTTCTCCTGCTGCACCAATATCAATTAGACCTATACCGTCATTTAATTCAAGTGAAGAAATAGCTTTATTTAATTTTTTAGTGTAGTTTTCTTGGGCAAAAAAGAGTAGTTGAGAATAAATTTGTTTTATCATTTTGTAGTCTGGGATTGAAATTTATTTAGTTAAATTACTATAATTTTCTCCATATAAATTCAATTATAAAACTATTTAACGAATTAAAGTCATTGAATAGTTAAGTAAACATTATAAAAGCATATTTGTACATTTGTTTAATCATATTAATATTAAATAATTAATCTCTGGAATGATAAAAACTCTTGTAAAGCAAATCATAAATTATTTAGGATATTTAATTTACTTTTTATTAAATAATAAGTTAACTTATCTTATCGGAGATTCTGTAATTTTGAATAAAGTAGAAGAAAAAAGGAAAATTAAACTCGGTAAAGTTGTTATTTACTTGTATACTCCAACCTTTTTATTGCGTTACAGGCACAAAACTTTTTTCACAAAAGAACCAGAAACACTTAAATGGATTGATGGATTTGAAGACAAATCAGTTTTTTTGGATGTAGGAGCAAATGTAGGATTATATTCAATTTATGCTGCAGTAAAAAAGCAGTCATATGTATATGCATTTGAGCCATCTTTCTTCAATTTAGAATTTCTAGTAAGGAATATTTATATTAATCGACTGGTTGATTGTGTAAATGTAATTCCTATTGCTTTGAATAACTCAACTGGAATCAATAATTTTCATTTGACTACAACAGAATGGGGGGGAGCATTATCTACCTTTGAACAATCTTATGACGATAGTGGAAATGAAATGAAACCAGACTTTGTATATAAGACTGTGGGCTTTGATCTTGATACTCTAGTAAACCAATTGAAAATTAAAAAAATAGACTATATTAAAATTGATGTTGATGGTTTAGAACATTTAATTCTAGAGGGCGCAATAAATACACTCAAAAACGTCAAAGAAGTACTAATTGAAATCAATGATAATTTTAGCGAACAGCGTGAAGTTTCAAATAAAATTCTTGTTAAACTAGGATTCCAACTAGATCAAAAAGTCTATACTGAAAAAAAGACTAAACAAGTGGCTAATCAGATTTGGAAAAAGAATAATTAGATATTAGATATGGCTTTTTTCCCGCTTGCTTCAATACAAAATACAAAAGGCTACACAAGCTTGCATAATTTTTCACCTAACCAATGGGAGTTAACCGATGCTAAAAAAAAAATACTCTGGGCGATTTTTTCTAACGGAGAAAAATGGCAAACGAAAGAACTAGCTACTCTTGAAGTTGGGGAATCTCAAACCTATTATTACGATCAAATCTTGCCCCTAAACGACAGTATAAGACAGCCTTTAATTCTGTTGCAATTCAGAAAAACCCCATTGTCGAGTAAATTAGAGACATTGCCAGCGCATGAATTTTCCTATTCAAAATTACCTGAATGGAGAGCAACAGTAGGTTTTCAATTAAACAAAGCGCAAACCAGTTATCAAGGAGAAATTAATCCCTTTCCAAATAAAGCAAGTTTACTAACTTTTCACCCTTTTATTCAATATGACCGAACACATAACTATCTAGTCGTGTTCAATGTAGAAAATTCTCCAATAGCCAGAGAAGCTAATCTCGAGATATATAATTCAGCATCGAAAGAATTGATCGATAAAGTGATTCTTCACAACAATTGTGTCAACGTTATAGCTTTAGATAAATATGCGTTTAGACCGCAAGAACTACCAGTTTTTGTGTCGCGAGATATGGCAGGAATTCCATTTGGTTTTGGTATTAGCCATGCAAATGATATGCTGTCATTAGAACACACCCACCCCCCCGCAAGTTTTGTTGTACATGGAGAGAGATTTAAAGTTCAAGGGGAAATAAAAAAGCGATGGTTTAATGTTTTAAAAGAATTTAAAACATGAATGAAAAGATCAAATATTGGATTAAAAAAAATGTTCCATCTCGCTATATAGAGTTGCTATTCCCAGCTATGGTGGGTGTTACAAAAGTTCCCTCCAAAGGAGCAACCATTAGTGACCTTTTCATTTTACGCATGGAAGATAACTGGCAAACCTTCTTTGAACTACTTAATATTAATCAAATAATGAATCCCACAAAACGGGAAATTAAAGAGGAAAGAGTGAGCTTTTTATTCTACAGTTCAGCAGGGGAATTTTTGGGCGGTAAAGAAATTGATTTGTCAATCCAGATGAAGAAAACAATAGATGTAAATCATATTGCAAATACACTTGATATAACCAAAGATTGTCTTTTCTCTATATTTCACAAAACTCCACCTAAGTGGTTTGAAAGTTACAATTCATTTTTAGCCGAACGTGGATATACGGGTTATTTAAATCCTGAGAAAGGAAATATCAAAAGCTATGTTCATGGAAACTTAGATTCCATCGCTATAAACTCAAATAAAAAAACTAAATTATTGGGTGAAGTAAGTTTAAGACAAAAAGAGTATCGCTTGCAGCACACATTGGACGACAACAAAGAATATGAACTTTTTTTTGTCAATCCAAGTCTTAAAAAGCAAGCTATTTACTTTCATGAACAAAGGGTAGCAGAAGAATTAAAAACTCAATTGATCATACCTTCAGGGGGGATGGGAAAATATGTAAAACCCATTAGAGAACTTCAATCAAGCTCAAGGCTAATCATAAAAAGTAAACTACCTTTGGCTAGGCCCGTTGTATTTAAACATATGGAAACATCATTCGATGTGTTTCATGGATAAAAAAAAAATGAAAAAAATAGGATTAATCCCTTGTCGTCTTAATAGCACTAGATTGCCCAATAAACCTCTTAAAATAATTGAAGGTTTACCAATGTTTGCTCATGTTTATTTCCGTTCAAAGTTAAGTAATCTAGATGAAGTTTACATTTGCACCGATAGTAGCGAAATAGAAACAATCTCTAAGTCATTAAAGATAAATTGTATTTTGACTAACTCAAAACATCAAAATGGAACAGAACGTTGCGAAGAAGCCGCTAAAAAGTTAGGTTTAGAAGAAAATGATCTTGTCATTGACATTCAAGGGGACGAACCCTTAGTTAATCCAAATCATATAAATGCTGTAATTAATAAATTTCTGAGTAGACCTTGTGATATTCTTGTGCCTTATCTCTGCTGTGAAGATTTTAACAAACCAAATATTGTAAAAATCCTAGCCACAGTTGACAATAAGATTCTTTATATGTCCCGTAATGATATCCCTAATTTTTTTCGTAATAATGAGCCTTTGAAGAAGCATTTAAGTATCATTGCCTTTAGAAAATCTACATTAAGCGAATTTTGTTCATACTCTCCATCGAAATATGAAAAAATGGAAGGAATTGAGCTCCTTAGAGCTGTAGAAAATAGCATGAATATTAGAACTATGGAGCTAGAAGGAGAAACAAAAGCTGTTGATACTTATGATGATCTCATATATGTTAGAACAGAGATGCCTTACGATCCTTGGATAAAATTTTATTTAAATGATAAAAAATGACATTGTAATTGGATTTGATTTCGATGGAGTTATTGTCAACTCACTTTCTGTGATGGAAAAAAGTTGGAATGCTCTTTCAAAAAAGTATAATATTGCAATACCATTTTCTGCCTACAAAAAAAATATTGGATTAAAATTCAATAAAATATTAGAAAATATTGGAGTAGAGAAATCTTTGTTTGAAGTTGTAGAAAAAGATTACTTCTCTGGCACAAAATACTATGAAAATGAAGTCCAACTCTACCCTGAGGTAATAGAAACATTACAAACCCTAAAAGACAACAAAATTCCAACTTTTATTGTTACTAGTAAGCCTAGAGCGAATACCATGGCTCTGATTGAAATATTTAAAATACCTGTTGATTCAGTTGTTTGCGCTGACGATGTAAAGCAGGGTAAACCTCATACTGAATCTGGGGATCTTGTAAAAAATATTTTTGGCAAGAAAACTTTCTATTATGTTGGAGATATGGATAGTGATCGCCGTTTTGCAGAAAACTGTAATTTCAATTTTATTTATGCGGCCTATGGTTATGGAACCCTATCTAAAACAGAGGGATATAAAATAGAAAGTCTATCACAGACCCTTAAATTACTTTGATATATTAGATGCAAGAATCAATAGGAGAAGAAGAGTATGATTTTTTATGTAGAGAATGTGATTCATTGCTCAAAAATGGACCCAATGAATTGTCAAGAAAAGCAAATTCTTGGTTACATATTATTAGAGAGCATCCTATTTTTCTTCAATCCTATTTTCCAATTTTCAAAAAAGGAGATATTTCATTTGCCCTATTTTTATTTCGAAAAATCATTCAATATTTTTTCTTTGGCGGATTGAAATTCATCCATTCTTTACATAGAAATGTAATTAGAAAGGAGCAATTGAAAATCACGAACTTTTCTTATGACTATATCATACTATCTCATTTGTTAAATAAAGATTTCCTAAATCGACAAAGTGATTTTTACTTCCATGAATTACCACAAAAACTACATTATCAAGGTGGTAAAGTATTGATGGTATATATCAATTATATTGGAGAAGTCAATCATGTAATTGAAAAAAACTGGAAAAGCAACGAAATTGAAAAACTTGTTTTACCAAGGTATTTGTCCACTAGAGAAGAACTTAAAATTAGAGCTCTTTTAATTAATGATGCATTTAATCTATTGTTTAAGGCGTCTAACGGTAAAATAAGTAGGCGTATAAAATTTCAAGCAGCATTAGAAGCCTTGTCGCCGGCATCCCATTTTAATTTAAGATTAGGATTTCAAATCAGACAAATTGTAAAAAAAACTAAATCTAAACAATTATATACAACATTTGAGGGGCATCCATGGGAAAGAATCGCATTTGTAATGGCAAGAAAAAGTAACCCTCAAATAAAATGTGTGGCTTATCAACATGCTCTAATTTTTAGAAAGCAACATGCGATTACTCGTAGTTTAGGAATAAACTATAATCCAGACTTTATTCTTTGTTCAGGAAAAGCCGGACAAGAAAAATTAAAAAAGTCCACCTTAATCTCAAAAGATAAAATACTATGTTTTGGTTCTAATAGAACAGCAACAGCTTTAGAAAGTATCCCAGATAAAATTAAACAAAAAAGAGATACTGTTTTAATGTTGGCAGAGGGGGATTTGATAGAGGTTCTTCCACTTATTGATTTCTTTTATGAGCTTGCTAAACAGCATAAATTGCTAAGATTTATTATAAGATTTCACCCTATTACTTCTATCAAAAAAGTACTCAAATCTAGAAAACCTCTCAATCAACTTCCTCCTAACATCATATTTTCTCAATGTAGTTTCGAAGAAGATTTATTAAGAGCAGATTTTGCGATTTATCGAGGTTCGACAACTATTATTAAAGCAATTCAATATGGATTAGTACCAGTATATGTGAAAAGACCCAACGAAATGTCAATTGATATTCTTTATAAGTTTCCATCTCTTAGATATGAGATATCAAACCCTAAAGAGTTTGATCATAAAGTATTAAATTCATCTAATGAATTTGACGAAAAATTACTACAATTATCAAAAGAAGTTAATCAATTTTTTAGCCCATTAAATTATGATGAAGCCTTAAAAATAAATAAGATTATATGACTTTCTCTTTTGTTATACCCACAAAAAATAGGCCCACAGAATTGGCGACTGTATTTGATGCTATTCTTGCCCAATGCCGCCTGCCAGAACAAGTCATTATCATTGATCAAAGCAGTCCAAATAATGTAATCAAAGAGCAATTAGTAACACAAGCAAAAAAAGCGAACATTAGATTAGATTACATTCACGACGAAAGTATCAATGGACTAGTACAAGCGAAAGCCGCTTCGATACAATACAATCAATGCGATTATATTTCTTTTTTTGACGACGATATAGTACATGAACCCAACTATCTATCAGCGATTGAAAATGCCATTATTGACCACCCAGAAATGATAGGGCTTAATGGGGTGATTTTAAATGCCCCTAAGGAGGGGTTGTTAAAACAACTTATTTTTTATTTTACTCATTTTGGATTGTATAAAGACAACCGTCAAAGCGTTATTCGATCGCTAAAACAAGGAACAATTCAACCGCAAAGTGTAGATGCTTTGAGCGGTGGCCTCTCGACCTGGAAAAAAGAGGTTTTTGGTACAGTCACTTTTGATACTAAAAATAATTTCCATGCTTATGAGGACAAAGAGTTTTCTATTCGAATCGAGCGTACCTTTCCTAAACAAATGTTTATTGTTCCTCAAGCTAAATTATTCCATTATCACGCAGCTGGAAATAGACAGTCTCTGTTGAGAAGAACACAAAATGATGTCGTTGAGGTGTGGAAGCTTTTTAAAAAAAACGGAAATTACAATTGGCTAGGTCTTGACTTTATTGTTTTGCTTTTTGGCCTCTTAATAAACGCCCTAATCTTAAGTTTAAAGCACTTAAACATTGACTTTTTTCTACACTATCTTAGAGGGTTTAATCAAGGGCGTAAAAGCCAAATTTTAAGCGAATGAAACCATCAATAGAAATTATTGGATTAGGCTATGTTGGACTCCCACTAGCACTTGCTTTAGCAGAAAAATACCCTGTTCTGGGCTATGACACCAATAAAGAAAGGGTGGCTTCTTTGCAAAAGGGGGTAGATAACACACAAGAAATTCCTACCGATGAAATCCAAGCCGTTTCGATTCAATTCTTTGATCAACCCCAAACTTTAAAAGAATGTTCTATTTATATTGTCACTGTTCCCACCCCCTTAAAAGAAGATAATTTACCCGATTTTAGCTATTTAGAAAGTGCCTCTATTGTTATTGCTCAACTCTTAAAAAAAGGGGATATTGTGATTTATGAATCTACCGTTTACCCTGGTGCTACAGAAGAAATTTGTTTACCACTTCTAGAAGCCTCCTCATTGAAGGTCGACATAGATTTTTCTTTGGGTTATAGCCCAGAAAGAATCAATGTGGGAGATCCGCACAATACATTTAAAACCATTCCTAAAATTGTTTCGGCCTCTAATAAAGAAGCCCTTGAGACACTTTATACCCTATATCAGTCTGTGCTTAGCGCTCAAGTTTATAAAGCTCCCTCTATTAAAGTCGCCGAAGCGGCCAAGGTGATTGAAAACACCCAGCGGGATGTCAATATTGCTTTTGTCAACGAACTCGCCATGATGTTTAATGCCATGGGATTAGACACTAACGAGGTTTTAGCAGCAGCATCTACTAAATGGAATTTTCTTCCTTTTCGTCCTGGATTAGTGGGGGGACATTGTATAGGGATCGACCCTTATTACTTAGCCCATCAATCTCAAGCTTTGGGCTATAGCCCAGAATTACTCCTTTCTGCTCGAAAAATAAATGAAGCACTCCCTCATTTTATTGTAAAAGACATTTTAGTTAAACTTGAAACCCATCAAATAGATAAAACAAAAGCAAAAGTCTTATTATTAGGCGCTACCTTTAAAGAAAACACAGCAGATATTCGTAATTCTAAAGCGATTACCCTAGCCCAAGGATTACTAGCAGAAGACTTAAATTTGACCCTTTACGATCCTTACATAACCGAAAATAATGCACTCACAAAAGCCTTAGTTCTAACTAGCAGTCTTTCTAAAATAGAAAAGTTTGATGTGGTTATTTTAGCAGTGGGACATGATCAATTTGCAACAATCGATCCCTTAAAATTATTGACTGATAAGGGCTTTGGCTATGATATCAAAGCGTATTTTGATTCTCACCCCCGTGTTTATCGTTTATAAGAAAGCTGTTTCTTATAAAAGCTTTCCCATTCTTCTAACAAACGTTTTTCACTAAAATTAGCTTTGACATACTTTCTGCCTGCTTTGCCCATTGCGCGTAGCTTTTCACGGTGATTTAACGCATAAATCAATTTTTGTTTTAGGTCATCAACATCTCCCACACCATGGCGTAAACCAGTTTCCCCTTGGACAATTGTATCGGCTAATCCATAAGCATCACTACAAATAATGGGTTTTTCTAAAGCACTAGCTTCAATTACAGAAAGTCCAAAGCCTTCGCGATAACTGGGTAAACAAAAACTGTCGCATGCTTGAAGTAATTCTTCGGGTTTTTTTTCAAAAGGGATAAAGTGAATTTTAGAAGAAATAGGTTGAAAACGCGTTTTGATTTGCTCTTCATCATGTCCCACTAGAAAGAGGGAAGAGGGCTTTTTAGATTGATCTAGTTGTTCAAAAGCATGAATTAGATCAATCACGCCTTTATCATGATTAAGCCGTCCCAAGAACATAAAAACCCACTCGTTTTCTTCTAGTTTAAGTTTTTTTCTTCGTTCTTCTCTAAGACTGACAGAAGGTGTAAACCGTGTAAGTGAAACCCCACAGATGGATCCTTTTCCCAGGACTTGAGCGGCAGGATTTATCACGCCATGTTCTTTTAAATAGCGCAATTGTGATTCTCCATCGACTAACACCTGGGTAGCACAACCTGCAATCAAGCGATCGATAGATTTTAAAAGGAATCTAAATACGCCTTTTTTATTCGCCCATACTTGTCCTGTAAAAGTATGGGTACGCAAGGGAACATTTGCAATAAGCCCCCCTAACATGGCCATAAAGCCTGCCTTTGGAGAAACGCTGTGTAGCGCATCAAATTGTTGTTTTCTTAAAAAACGCACCATCGAAATGAGACAGTTGAGGTCTTTTAGAGGGTTTATCCCACGCTCAATCTTTTGCACATGAACTCCTTTAAGCGCTAATTCTGCTAAAAGGGGCCTCACATCTTTGGTATTGACAATAAGGTGTAAAGTATAATATTTTGATAAAGTTTGCATGGGGCCTTTTAAAAAGGCAAGTGCCGTGGCAGGACTAGAAACAACAAAGCAAAGTTTTTTCATCGGGTACAATTTAAATACTCTTTCAAGAAGTAACGGTAGTCTGCATTGAATTCAAAATGAAGTTCTTTCTTTATTCTTTTGGATGAAATCTTAGTGGTATTTGAAAAAAAGGCAATTCCGTCTTTACTAATCGATACGAGTTTGAAAAAGCGAAAAAATTTTAAGAGCTGTTGAAATAATCCAGCCGACAAAGATATACTTTTTTTAACCTTTAATTCTTGTTCTAAGTAGGTTAAAAATTGAGATAGCGGCAGATCATTTGAGAAGTTGTATTCTTTGCCAATCGCTTTTTCCTCCTTCCCTAAAAGCAAGAGTGCATTGATAACATCTGTGGCAAGAACAAAATTGGCCATAACCTTTGAATCAACTCTTAGGCGAAGCTTCTTTTGATAAAGGCGAATCAACTGTTGTAAAAGCCTAGATTTCATTTTCTGTCCTAGTATAATCGACGGACGTAAAATAACCCATTTTAACTCGGTTTTATTACGTATGATTTCTTCTGCTGTTAATTTACTTTTCTCATATTCATTTTGTGGATGGAACGGACTGTCTTCTTGGATGGCATCCCCTTGATTAAAGTCAAAAATTCCAATACTCGATAAGTAAACCAGCTTGGTTTTTTTTGCCATTGCATCCACAATCGCCTGTGTACCAACCACATTAGTAGCGTGCATTATTGAAGGCTGATTCAATTCTGCTGCAAGATGAAACAGTAAATCTAAATCATTTGTAAACGCTGCGATGGCTTCTTGTTTGGGCTGACTTAAATCTGCTTCAATCATGCGCAAAGAGGATTGTTGTTTCCACTTTTTCGCAGAACGACTAAGCAGCACTAAATCATGCCCTTGCGCTGTAAGAAGACGAACTAATTCTTGTCCAATATAGCCAGAGGCCCCAGTAATTCCTATTCGAAGTTGTTTCACGAGTTTAAATATAAAAAACGCTTGACCTAATAACGCTAATTATTTTCTAAATTTGACTTGTGATAACTAAAACGCACAGATAAAACTTTGTTCTACCCAATCCTAAAAAATTTTATCGATAAAGTTTTTGCGCTATTAGCGCTAATCGTTTTATTCCCATTTATCATATTGATTGGGATCATCTTATTTTTTGATCTTAAAGCGTGGCCTATTTTTCCACAAAAGCGGCCGGGCTTTCAACAGAAGATTTTTTCTATCTATAAGTTTAAAACCATGCGAGACACTACAGATAAAAAGGGGGCTTTATTGCCCGATTTTGTTCGTGTAACTCCGCTGGGAAAAGTAATTCGTCAACTGTCTTTAGACGAACTTCCGCAATTGATAAATGTTTTAAAAGGGCAAATGAGTTTCGTAGGACCACGCCCCTTATTGCCAGAATACTTACCTTTATATACTGAGGAGCAAAACAAGCGACATCATGTTAAACCAGGAATTACTGGCTGGGCGCAGGTCAACGGGAGAAATGCCTTAAGTTGGCAGGAGAAGTTTAAATTAGATGTTTATTATAAAGAAAATCAAAACTTTGTCTTGGATCTTAAAATTTTAATTAAAACATTGGGTAAAGTTATTCTACCAAAGGATATTAACGCTGGAGAACAACTCACCATGGAACCCTTTAATGGAAAAAACTAAAGTAATTTTTATTGGCGCAGGAGGCCATGCAAAAGTATTGGCTAGTATATTAGAAGTAACTGCTTCTGAACTTGTAGCTGTCTTTGATCTTGATAAAACAAAAGAGAGCTTCTACGGTGTTAAGAATGAAGGAGACTATTCAACAAACGCTCATCCAGAAGCAAAGCTTTTAATTGCAATAGGGGACAACACAACCCGTAAAAAAATAAGTCGAAGCATTTCTCACGAATTTGCTCAAGCAATTCACCCCTCTGCAAAAATAGATCGTTTAGTTCAATTAGGTCAAGGAGTACAAGTAATGCCTTCTGTGGTGATTAATCGAGCTACCAAGATTGGGCATCACTGTATTGTTAATTCTAATGCCACAGTCGAACACGATTGTCAGATTGACGACTTTGTTCATATTGCTCCAGGAGTAATCATTTGTGGCGGAGTTACTGTGGGAGAGGAAACCTTAGTGGGGGCTAATGCTACTGTATTGCCTAATTGTGTGATAGGAAAAAATGTAATCATAGGGGCCGGTACTGTGGTGACTAAAAACATTCCAGATAACACCTTAGTAATGGGTGTTCCTGGCAAAATCATTTCAAATGAATAAACCCAAAATACACCTCTCTTCTCCGCATATGGGCGAAGCAGAACTTTTGAATGTTCAAGAAGCTTTTGCAACAAATTGGATATCGCCGGCAGGTCCTTTTATTGGCCAATTTGAAAATGAATTAGCCGCTTATTGTGGATCTGCAGGAGCAGGGGTAGTTCAATCTGGGACAGCAGCGATTCATTTAGCTTTACGCTTACTTGAAATACAGCAGGGAGATTTAATTCTTTGTCAATCGTTTACATTTATTGGTTCTTCAAACCCTATTCTATACGTAAAAGCCACTCCAGTTTTTATTGATTCTGAAGCATCGACCTGGAATATGTGTCCTAATGCTTTAGAAGAAGCTATTATTGATCAAAAGAAGAAAGGAAAACACCCAAAAGCAATTGTTGTGGTCCATCTTTATGGTATGCCTGCAAAGATGAAAGAGATTATGGCAATCGCACATCGTTATAATATTCCTGTTATCGAAGACGCTGCAGAGGCACTGGGCTCTTATATCGATGGAAAGGCCTGTGGATCTTTTGGGGATTTTGGTATTTTGAGTTTTAACGGAAATAAAATCATTACGACTTCTGGTGGGGGAGCATTGTTATCTAACAATCTTGACGCCCTTCAAAAAGCTCGTTTTCTGGCTACTCAGGCTAAAGACAATGCACCACATTATGAACACACTCAAATGGGATACAATTATCGCATGTCGAATATTGCGGCAGCTATTGGGGTTGGACAATTAAAAGTTTTAGACCAAAGGGTAGCAGCGAGAAGAGCTAACCATGATTTTTATCAAAAATTACTCGCTAATGTTGAGGGGATTCAATTTTTAGATGAGCCAGAAGGTTATTTTAGTAATCGCTGGTTAAGTTGTATTATCATTGATTCAGCAGTCACAGGAGTAAGTAGAGAAGATTTACGCCTGGCTTTAGAAAAAGTAAATATTGAAAGTAGGCCTTTATGGAAACCCATGCACATGCAGCCCTTATTTGTTCACAATGATTATTATGGGACTGACTTTATCGAAAAACTCTTTCTCGATGGAATTTGTCTTCCGTCAGGGAGTAATTTAACTCCTCAAGAAAAAGAGCGAATTTCAAGTCAATTGAAAGTAGTATTTTCGTGCTAATATGTTTGAAAGAATTTTTAAATATCATTATTCGAATAAATTCGCTTATGCACTTGATGCGATCTGTATCTGGATTGCGTTAGAGGCCATTCTGTTCCTCAACGGTTCTGTTTTAATTATTCGGTCTCAATTAGATAAACCAGTCTTTATAGTTTTAGCTTTGAGCTGTATTACACTCTTTCGTGGATATAAAATGATTTTACGATTTACCACCTTTATTGATATCGGCAAAATCACCTCTGGACTTATTCTTACGATTGCATTATATGCGCTATATGTTAAGGCAGATACGCGTGGACATTATAACTATTTGTTGTTACTCTTTTATTTTAGTTTATCCTTACTTTCTCTTTATCGACTTGTGATTAAATTGCTTTATGCTCGTGTCACTAAAGAAGAAAAGTTAATAAACACCTTACTATTTGGAGCAGGAGCAAATGGCTTAAGAACAAAAAGAGCCTTAGACGACAGCAATGCTGTGAATGTTTTGGCCTTTATCGACGAATCTTCTGGAACCGTAGGCAGGAGTATAGAGGGTTTATCTGTCATGCGTTTAGATTATAAATTGGAAAAATTTATTGAAAATAAAAAAGTCCAACAGATTATCATTACCACCGAAAAGATTAGCCAAAAAAAGAAAAATGAGCTCTTCCATTTTTTTAAGGAAAAAGGGGTAAAGATTTTTACCGTTCCAGCTATTGATAAATTAGCCAGCAATGAGGGTATTGTGAGTAATCTAACACCTATTAAAATTGAAGACCTTTTAAAAAGAGATCAAATAAAAATCGATCTAGAAAAAAATAAGTTTCAGTATAATGGTAAAACCGTCTTAGTTACGGGTGCTGCGGGTTCCATTGGAAGTGAGATTGTTCGTCAACTACTCTCCTTTGAGCCAGCACAAATTATTTTATACGATCAAGCAGAAACACCTCTATTTGATTTAAAAAATGAATTGGTTCAAAGAGGTACTAAGGTAAAATTGCATTACTACCTTCAAAGTATAACAGATAAAGCAGCGGTAGAACAGTGTTTTGACTATTTTTTAATTGATTTAGTTTTTCACGCAGCGGCTTATAAGCATGTGTTTATGACAGAGGCCATCCCTAAAGCTGCCGTCATCAATAATATTTTAGGGACAAAGAATGTAGTCGATGTTGCCTTAGCTAACAAGGTTTCTCACTTGGTCATGGTTTCTACCGACAAGGCTGTTAATCCATCTAATGTAATGGGCGCGTCTAAGCGCATTGCAGAGATCTATGTTGCGCATGCGGCAGAAAAAACAACAACTCAAATAATTACAACTCGTTTTGGGAATGTTCTAGGGTCAAACGGTTCTGTAGTCCCGATATTTAAAGAGCAAATCGCAAAGGGAGGTCCAGTTACCGTAACTCACCCAGAGATCACCCGTTATTTTATGACAATCACAGAGGCCTGTCAGCTCGTCCTTGAAGCTGGAGCAACCGGTGAAGGAGGAGAAATTTATGTCTTTGATATGGGTGAGCCTGTTAAGATCGCAGATCTCGCTACCAGTATGATTCGTTTATCAGGTTTAATTGAAGGCCAAGACATTGAACTAATCTACAGCGGCCTTAGACCCGGAGAAAAACTTTATGAAGAGTTATTGTCAGACAAAGAGAGCCTTAAACCATCGCATAATGAGTTGATCTTTATTGCTGAAAAGCAAGTATTCTCTAAATCTCAACAAGAAAAAATCCTTCAATTAATAGAGAGTGCTGCTAAAGGAGAGAAAGAAGAGTCATTGGTCAAGCAAATGAAAGCCATTGTTCCAGAATATAAGTCGATGAATTCGTCCTACACTTCGCTTGATAAATAGGGTGATTTAAAGCGTTCACGGAACGATCTTTAAGTTCCTGATGCATACACTAAATGGATAGCGTTGTTGTCCCGAACTGTTTAATACAGAAGGGTGTTTGTCAAAGTTTAAACGGAAATTAGGAATAATAGGCAAGGGAATAACGACCTGTCTAAACTCGGTCACATCATAACTAGATTCTGACCACAACTCTCCGGGCTCGATCGTTACGCTTCCGCTACCAGATACAATAGGTGTATACCCTAAAGAAACTTTTACATTATTGTCTGGGTTATTGGGGAGGACTAAAAATTCCATTTTATATTCAAAAACTAAATATTTAGGGGTGGTACCAAAATTGCCAAATTCTTTAGATATTCTAGAAATCTCATCTTCCCCTGCGCCATTCGCGATATAATAACCCACCATGGCATTTTCACAAGGTTCAAAGGTTATGGTTGAATTAGCAGAAGGACCAAACCAGCCTTCTTGATAATTTCGCCATCCCCACGGAATGGTATCGTTATACATTTTCAAATCATCTTGGTATTCAAAGGTGACATAATCTTTAATGGAAATAATATCAAAGTTATCTGCATTGGCGACAGCGTGTTTCATGTCATATCTACCAAAAATGCTGTCATACTCTACCAATACTGCGATTTGAGCACTGGTTTGAGGATCATTGATATTACCTTCTACTGTTGTAGTACCACTTACCGTAGTAGAAGAACCTACATTGGTTTTCCCTCCTTCAAACACCCATTTAAATACATTAAAGTTTTTAGAGGTGGTGACATAAGACACCCTAAAAACAGAGTCTTTTGGCATTATACTATTGGTAATGGTAAAACTGTGTTCTGAGGATAAAAAAGAAGCTTCTACTTCTCCAGTAAGCCCGTTGGGGTCTTGTGTAGGAAAGATAATTGCATTAGGGTCTTCTTCTAACAAGGACTGGGGGACAAATTCTGGCGTGCAAGAAGTTGCGACAATTAAAAACCCAATAAAAGCTATCAGAACCTTCATAAAATAAAATAGTATACAAAGATAAAGAAATCACACTAGACATGCTTTAATAAATGTAGATTACTCTTACTTCACAACGTATTATATGAGGTAATATTATCACAATCATTACGAAAAACCCTTGTATACTCTTAAAAATTAAGTACATTTGCAATCCAAAATTTAACAATAATGTATGCAATCGTAGAGATAGCAGGGCAGCAATTTAAAGTTGCAAAAGACCAAAAAGTGTTTGTTCACCGTTTGGCACAAGACGAAGGAAGAAATGTTTCTTTTGATCAAGTGCTTTTATTAGACGATGGAAAAGTAGTTACTCTTGGCGCCCCAGCTATAACTGGAGCTTCGGTAGAAGCAAAAGTAGTTAAGCACTTAAAAGGAGACAAATTAATTGTTTTCAAAAAGAAAAGAAGAAAAGGATACCGTGTTAAAAACGGTCACCGTCAAGCATTAACAGAAATCCTTATCGAAGGTATTTCTGCTAAAGGGAGGGCGAAGAAAGTTGCACCAAAAGCGAAAGTGGAAAAGGCAGAAGCTCCCGCTGTTAAGAAGGCTACACCTAAAAAAGTAGCCCCTAAATCAAAAGAGGGCTTGAGCGGAAAAACAGTCGCTGAATTAAAAGAATTAGCTAAAGCCAAAGGTGTAACTGGAATTTCTTCAATGAAGAAAGCCGATTTAATCACAGCCTTAAAAGCATAATAATTTAAAACGATAACCATGGCACATAAAAAAGGAGTAGGTAGTTCGAAGAACGGTAGAGAGTCAGAATCGAAACGATTAGGAGTAAAAATCTTTGGTGGACAAGCTGCACGCGCAGGTAACATTATCGTGCGTCAACGCGGAACTGCTCACAACCCAGGAGAAAATGTGTATTTAGGGAAAGATCATACTCTTCATGCAAAAGTGGATGGAGTAGTTCAATTCGTAAAAAAGAAGAACAACAAGTCATATGTTTCTGTTGTTCCTTTTGAAGCCTAATCACGCTTAAAGAAAAGTAAACCCGCTCACAGAGCGGGTTTTTTTGTGACTAGTTTTTTAGTGCACCATAAACAGCACGATTTAAGGCAATGATATATTCGTTGGTATTGGGAATTTTCTGCGTCATAATAATGGCAATTAAATCTTCCTTAGGGTCAATAAAAAAATGCGTTTTAAAAAAACCTCCCCAGTAGATTTGGCCTGAATTGGCTGGACTAGGATCTTTATCTGTATCATATAACACACCAAAGCCAAGGCCAAAACCACGGCTAGGCCCTATTAATTGCCCCACATGATTTTTTGTCATTTCAAGCACAGATGCTTCAGATAAAATGCGCTTTCCCTTATAACTTCCTTTATTGAGTATCATTTGACAAAAATGTAAATAATCTTCTGTTGAAGAAAATAAACCATAAGTACCCCCATAAACAGTATTACCACTTGTTCTCGCTTGTACATGACTTTGAACTAAGGCTCCTTCTTCTGTGTTGAGGTGAACTGGCATGACACGAGGTTGATTCTCTGTCGATACACTATAATCTGTCTCTATCATCTCAAGTGGGAGTAAAATATTTTCCTTTAGATATTCATCAATAGGCTGCTGGGTGATTTTTTGCAAGATTAGGGCTAAAATATCTGGTGCAGCGCTGTAATACCACTGCTCTCCTGGTTGTCCAATAAGTGGAACTTGTAATAATTTTGCAACGGGTTCTTCTAATTTCTCATAAACGGCAGGATCAAACAAGTCGTTATACATCAATTTGAAAAGTTGTTGATCAAAAAGATGTTCTCCTAGTCCGTGAGATAAGCCAGCGGTATGCGTCAATAAATGTTTAATGGTAATGGGTTGTTTTACCGCGATTGTAGGGCCGTCAATCCCTGTAGTGATATCTTCAATTACCCTTAGATCTTTTAGTTCTGGTAGATAATCTTGCGCTAAATCATCTAAAGATAAAAGTCCTTCTTCAATGAGTTGCATAATGGCAACGCTCATAATGGGTTTTGTCATAGATTGAATAAAGTAAATGCTGTTTTTTTCAAGAGGGGCTTTTGTTTGAATACTGTTATACCCTATTGCTTTGTGCCATACCTTTTTTTGATTGTGATAAATTAAGACTTCCGCTCCAGCAACTTGAGCAGAGTCAATTTCAGTTTTTAAGTAGTTTTCAAAATCAGTAAGTTGAGCTACATCAAATGGTGTCTGTGCTTCAAGGCTGCCTCCAAAGATTAAGAAAATTGATAGAAGAAGGTAAGATAAGTATCGCATAAAAAATATTTTTACGACAATATAATTAAATAAAAAAGCCGAACAACTGCCCGGCTTTTTATTTCGAATCAGAAAGGATTTAATACCTGTAATACTCAGGTTTAAATGGCCCTTCAACAGTAACCCCGATATAATCGGCTTGATCTTTAGACAGTTCTTCTAATTCAACACCCAGATGTTTTAAATGTAAAGCAGCTACCTTTTCATCTAAATGTTTGGGTAACATATACACCTTGTTCTCGTATTTTTCGGGAGTATTCCACAATTCAATTTGCGCAAGGGTCTGGTTTGTAAATGAATTACTCATTACAAAACTAGGGTGTCCAGTAGCACAGCCAAGGTTGACTAGTCGGCCTTCAGCAAGAACGATTAATTCTTTCTCGTCTTCTAGGGTATATTTATCGACTTGCGGCTTGATCTCTACTTTTGTATTACCATAGGTATCGTTTAACCACGCCATGTCTATTTCATTGTCAAAGTGCCCAATGTTACATACAATAGCTTTGTCTTTCATTTGAAGAAAATGTTCCCCAGTAAGAATATTTTTATTCCCTGTCGCGGTGATTACAATGTCCATATTGTTCACAACCGAGTTGATTTTCTTCACTTCATATCCATCCATAGCCGCTTGTAGGGCACAGATAGGATCAATCTCAGTCACGGTAACAATCGCACCAGCTCCTTTAAAAGATGCTGCTGTTCCTTTTCCTACATCCCCATATCCAGCGACTAAAACACGTTTTCCTGCTAACATGACATCGGTTGCACGACGAACAGCATCTACTGCACTTTCTTTACAGCCGTATTTATTGTCAAACTTCGATTTTGTAACAGAGTCATTCACATTGATGGCCGGCATGGGTAAGGTCCCTTGCTGCATACGCTCATATAAACGGTGAACCCCAGTTGTAGTCTCTTCAGATAAGCCATTGATGTTTTCTACTAATTCTGGAAATTGATCGAGTACCATATTGGTTAAATCTCCCCCATCATCAAGAATCATATTTAAAGGCTGACGATCTTCTCCAAAGAAAAGTGTTTGTTCAATACACCAGTCAAATTCTTCTTCGTTCATCCCTTTCCAGGCATAAACAGGGATGCCTGCAGCAGCAATTGCCGCGGCAGCGTGATCTTGTGTGGAAAAAATATTACAAGAACTCCAGGTAACGTCTGCTCCTAAAGCGACTAAGGTCTCAATAAGAACAGCTGTCTGGATAGTCATGTGTAAGCAGCCAGCGATACGTGCTCCTGTAAGAGGTTGCTCTTCGGCATACTCTTCGCGAAGGGCCATTAAACCTGGCATTTCCGCTTCTGCTAATTCAATTTCTTTACGACCCCAGTCGGCTAAACTGATGTCTTTTACTTTGTAAGGAAGAAAAGTTGTTTTCTGTTTCATTATGGGTTTGTTAACTTTACGCTGCAAAAATACAATCTTTCTTTACAATTATCCATGCTATTAACAAATCATTTTACGGAACCAAGCAACTGTAAGTTAGCAGTATGGAGGATCGAAGAATCAGAAAAAGTTTTAGAGAACCCCCTCTCTTTAACACACTTGCAACGTCAAGCACTAGCAGCGCGAAAAACGGTCAATGGGAGACAAGGCTATCTAGCGGTTCGCTCTGCTCTAGTGAGTTTGGGAATATCTCTTAAAGATTTAACTACGAACGAAGAGGGGGCACCTCAATTGCCAGAAGGCTTTTGTTCCTTATCTCATAGCGATCGTTACGCAACGGCGGTCTTTGCTAAAGAGAAGGTAGGCATAGATGTAGAAGCTTATCGCCCTAAAATCTTTCGAATTGCTAAAAAAGTTACACATGAAAATGAGTTAATTTTTTTGAAAAACCTTGATCAGATTAAAGCTTTGACACGGCTATGGACTGCAAAAGAAGCCATTTATAAAGCCCTTAAAAAAGCGGGCTTATCCTTTAGCGAACAAATAGAGGTGTTGCCTTTTGATTTAAACGATTCTAACGGAAGTGCCAAGGTGTATTTAGAGGAACAATTCTGTACGGTTCAATTGCAATTCAGTACTTTTGATCAACATGAACTAACCATAGCCCACAGTATTCAATATGAAAGTATCGATTGAAATCACTTTAGCGCCTTTAGAAAAGGAGTATGAGACCCCCATTAAAGACTTTATCAGGGTCTTGCGTTCTTCTCCCTTTGAAACACAAGAAAACCCATTAAGTACTCAAATATATGGGGACTATGACCCACTAATGCTTTTTTTAACACGCGCCATTGCCGATTCTTTTGATGCTATTGCTGCCGGAATGATTCATCTAAAAATTGTAAAAAGTGATCGCAGCAAATATCAACCCTTTATTTGATTTTTTCTTTGAGCAGTATGCCGCCTATAGTCTACAGGATATTGTACTTGAAATCACGGCTGTTTTTCTAGGATTAGCCAGTGTTTGGTATGCCAAGCAAAATAAAATCGCGGTCTATCCGACTGGGATGATTTCCACCGCTATTTTTGTGTATCTATTGTGGAAATGGCTCTTACTGGGAGATATGTTAATCAATGCCTATTACTTTATTATGAGTGCTTATGGCTGGTTTTATTGGCTTCAAAAAAAGGGAGGCCAAAGCCTTCATCCCATCGCCCAGATCAATAGAACAGAAACCTTCATTAGTATTGGCTTATTTTTATCATCGATTATAGGGGTATATCAAGTTTATCTTTATTTTGATTTGTGGACCTCTTGGACCGCTTACATTGACACCTTTACCACTGCACTTTTTTTTGTAGGGATGTGGCTCATGGCAAGGAGAAAAATCGAGCATTGGATTTTTTGGATCATTGGGGATGTAATTTCTGTACCACTTTATTTTTATAAGGGCTTGACGATTACTAGCCTTCAATATATTATTTTCACTTTTATTGCTATATACGGCTATCGTACATGGAAACAAGACCTCAAACTTCATCTCGCTGCTTAAGGGTAGTGTTATACGGTCCAGAAAGCACTGGAAAGACAACCTTAGCTAAGGCCTTAGCCGATCACTATCAAACCGCTTGGGTGCCAGAATTTGCCCGACCCTATTTACAAGAAAAATGGGACAAAGAACAAGAGGTGTGTACCTTAGAAGACTTACCTATTATTGCTCAAGGTCAATTAGCAGCAGAAAATGCTGCCATTCAGAAGGCGAATAAATTAATTCTTTGCGACACGAATATCCTAGTCACTAAGGTATGGTCTGAAACACACTTTAAAGGATATTGTGCCCCAGAACTCAATACTATTTTAGAGCATACCCATTATGATTTGTATTTACTTACTTCTATAGATGTACCCTGGGAAAAAGATGACTTGAGAGATCACCCCAACGACCGCGAGCAGATGTTTACTTATTTTAAACAGCAATTAGTCACTTACAATTTTCCTTTTCTAGTGCTGGAAGGTAATCCTAAAGAAAGAGTAGAAAAAGCCGTAACTGCTATTGATCAATTGCTAGAGATAAATTAGACAAAATCATAAGCGAATGATTTAAAAAGAAGTACTTTTGTACATGCTCAAAGGGGTGCTCTAAATAAAGAGCTGAGATCATACCCTATGAACCTGGGCGGGTAATGCTGCCAAGGGAAATAGATTTAAGTATAATTTAATTGTAACCAGAATAGTTGCCCCTTTTATTCGTAATATTTATTCGAATGAAAACAACTTTTATTACCTGCTTATGCGTGCTAGGACTTTGGTTTTCAAGGGCACAAGAAAAGCAAGCGAAAGATTCACTTAATGTTTCTCTCATTTCTTTAGAAGAAGTAAGTGTTGCCGGTTTAAGGGCAAACGAAAAGCAACCTGTCCCATTTTCTGAAGTAACTAAAGAAGATTTAAAAAACCGTAATTTGGGACAAGATTTACCTTTTTTACTCAACTTCCTTCCCTCTGTAGTCACGACCTCAGACGCAGGTGCGGGAATTGGCTACACAGGAATTCGCGTTCGTGGGAGTGATGCAACTCGCGTGAACGTAACCATCAATGGGATCCCATATAACGACGCAGAATCACAAGGAACCTTCTGGGTGAATATGCCTGATTTTGCCTCTTCGGTAGAGAGCATTCAATTGCAAAGGGGTGCGGGAACTTCAACGAATGGATCAAGTGCCTTTGGCGCTAGCTTGAATATTTTAACAGATGCGGGAGCGCCGACTGCTTATGCAGAAATCACCAATGCGGTGGGAAGTTTTGGCACCCTTCGGAATACGTTGAAATTCTCTACAGGTTTATTGAACGATCGGGTCGAATTTTCTGGGCGCTTGGCGAAGATTTCTTCCGAAGGTTATATTGATCGTGCCTCTTCTGAGTTAAAATCATATTTCCTGCAAGGCTTGTATAAAGACAACAATACTCTTATCAAGACGCTTGCTTTTGGGGGACACGAGGTGACTTACCAATCGTGGGTTGGGGTAGATCCTTTTACCCTAGAAAACAATCGTACCTATAATTTCGCTGGGGGAATTTATGAGGATGGGGACTTAACGGGCTACTATGACAATCAAGTTGATAACTACCGTCAAGATCATTACCAATTACACTGGAATCAAGCCTTTTCGAACAACTGGTCCTCTTCTTTAGGGTTAAATTACACTTATGGTCGTGGGTATTATGAAGAATATAACAACGACGACAGTCTTGCGAATTTACGTATTGACGATGTGGTTCTAGGCGGGGTGACACAAAGTACCACAGACGGCATTACCCGCAAGTGGTTGGACAATGATTTTTATGTCCTGACGGCGAATGCACAATACAATGTTGCCGAAACAAACTTGGTTTTAGGAGGCATGTATAGCACCTATGATGGGGACCATTTTGGGAATTTAATCTGGGCTCGTTTTGCCAGTAATCCACAACCTAATCATGAGTTTTACCGCAATAAAGGAGAAAAGAAAGAGGTTTCTTTCTTTGGAAAATTAACCCAAAAAATCAATGACCAATGGTCAGGATATGTCGATTTACAATTTAGAAAAATTAATTATACAGCTGCTGGAACAGTCAATGGTTTAGGTACAATTGATATTGACGACAGTTTTAACTTTTTTAATCCAAAGTTTGGGTTCACCTATGCCGCAAGTGAAAATGCGCAATGGTATATCTCATATGCTAAAGCGCAAAGAGAGCCGAATCGTATTGATTATGAAAATGGCAATCCTCGTCCAGAAGTATTAAATAATTTTGAAGCGGGATTACGAAAAAAATCAGTGCGTGCGCAATGGAGTGCTAACCTTTATTATATGCGCTATAAAGATCAATTGGTCTTGACTGGCGGTATTGACGATGTAGGCGCACCCATTCGAGAAAATGTGGGAGACAGCTATCGTTTAGGGATTGAATTAGACGCTAAGATTGCCTTAAACGATCAATGGTTATGGCAACCTAACCTGACTTTAAGTCAAAACAAAAACAAGGAGTTTAATTTTCAGCGTGATGGACAATTAATTAATCTAGGGGATACCAATATATCTTACTCCCCTAATATTGTTGCAGGAAGTAACCTAGTTTTTGTGCCCTCTACCCAGTTTCAAATTGGCTTGCTTTCTAAATATGTTGGGGAACAATACATGGGAAATATTGACGCAGACTTGTCAAAGTTATCAGCCTATTTTATCAATGATTTAAATCTTAGCTATGCGGTAGGTCCTACTACTTGGGCAAAGGGAATTGACCTTTCTTTATTAGTCAACAACATTTTTAATGTTCAATTTGAATCCAATGGATATTTCTACACCAATGACGATACCTGGTCTAGTCCTTCACAAGTTACTACCATTGAAGGAGTAGGCTATTATCCACAAGCAGGAATAAACTTCTTGTTAGGAGCGACTATTAAATTATAAAAAGCATCCGCCTGGGGAACTGGGTGGGTTTTAATTGGAGATCTCTAGGGTATTTCCCCTTAAAACAGTTTGGTACATTATCATAGAATAAGGCGTGTCTTCTCCCTCTTCGGGATTAAGTAATTGTCCAGTAGCGAGGCTGTATTGATAGTCTTCGCAGGAACATTCTGCCAGTACACCCACAATTTGGGTTTGAGAGCAATCGTTGGGCAAATGGTTAGGACAACTGGCCTCCCAGGCCAAGTAACTGTTTCCGTTAAGATTAAAAACAATTACGCCTTTATGCCCGGCATTAGGTAAAAGTATAGCTCCACCAGCAAACAGCAGGTTGTCATACTGCGGCAAATTCAAGTTCACTGGGATTGAAAAACGCAGGTCTGGGAGATAAGGATTCCGCTCTATTGGGGGGGTGCTACATCCCACCAATAAGAAGAATAGGCCACCTACCATACATTTCTTTTTAAAGCGACTGGATAGATTCTTTAGCATTTTTATATCTTTGTTCTTCACCCTTCGTTGTAATGAGGGGTTTTTTATTCTATTTAAACGAAAAGATTATGAGTAAAGTATCTTATTACACCGAAGAAGGGTTGAAAAAATTGAGAGACGAGCTTAATCATCTAAAAGATATTGAACGCCCTAAAGCCTCACAAGCCATTGCCGAAGCCCGCGACAAAGGAGATTTAAGTGAAAATGCCGAATATGACGCTGCCAAAGAAGCCCAAGGCATGCTAGAAATGCGTATTGCTAAGATGGAGGAAACCCTCTCTAATGCCCGCATCATTAACGAAGCAGAACTCGATACATCAAAGGTATTGGTCTTATCTACTGTTGAAGTAAAAAACAAATCCAATGGGATGAAAATGACCTACACCCTAGTCGCACAAAGCGAAGCCGATTTAGCCTCAGGGAAAATCTCGGTCGATTCCCCTATTGGGAAAGGTTTGCTTGGGAAGAAAGTTGGAGAAGCCGCTAACATCCAGGTGCCTAACGGGACCATTGAATTAGAAATCTTGTCTATTAGTCGCGCTTAATGAACATTTTCACCAAAATAATTTCGGGAGAGTTACCGGCATATAAGGTAGCAGAAGACCAGCAGCACCTTGCTTTTTTAGACATTAATCCTAATGCAAAGGGACACACCTTATGTATTCCTAAAAAAGAGACCGACAAACTTTTTGACTTATCGCAAGAGGAATACACTGCTTTGATGCACTTTTCACGCAAAGTTGCACTTGGACTGGAAAAAGCTGTTCCATGCCAGCGCATTGGGATGACTGTAATTGGCTTAGAAGTTCCGCATGTTCATGTCCATTTGATTCCGTTACAGTCTATGGCTGATGTAACCTTTGGGAAAAAAGAGGGTTTTTCTTCAGAAGAAATGCAAGCCTTGGCCAAAAATATTGCGGCCCAAATAGCAGCAGAATAATTCCTCTAGGTTTTTGGCAGCCTAATTTCAAAAGTGGTTCCTTGACCTAATTTACTTTCTTTCACCTGAATAGAGCCCTGATGATAGTCATGCACTATTCTTTTAGCTAAAGAAAGCCCTAAACCCCAACCGCGACTTTTGGTAGTAAACCCAGGGCGAAAGATTTTTTTTAATACCTTTGGCAAAATCCCGTTTCCTTGATCCTGAACTAGAATACGCACTTCATATTTTTGCTCCTGTATCGATACCCCTAACGACCCTATTCCTTTCATCGCATCTAAGCCATTTTTGACTAAGTTTTCTATAGTCCAGCTCAATAGGGAGGCATTGAGCGGAAGAATAATCTCTTGTTGAGGAAAGTCTAATTTCCATATCACTTGAGTTCCTGTTCTTTTTTGAAGATACACTATGGTTTCTCTACACACGCTAACTATATCTTGAGACATCAATTCCGGGAGAGAACCTACTTTAGAAAAACGCTCTGTGATGACTTCTAAACGTTCAATGTCTTTTTGCATCTCATGCATAGAATCTGGGGCGATATTTTGTTCTTTCATTAAAGCAATCCAGCCCATCAAAGAACTGAGCGGAGTGCCAATTTGATGTGCGGTTTCTTTGGCCATACCGGCCCACAAACGATTCTGTTCAGCAGCTTTATTGGTTTGAAAGAAAAAGTAGAGTAGTCCCCCAAAGAGTAATAGGATTAAAAGCAAGGCTAGTGGATAATATTGTAGCTTGACTAGTAAGGGAGAGTCACCATAATACAAATTTTGATTGATCAAATCTTTATAAACAATGGGGAGGGGAACATTTTCTGCTTTTAATTCTTTTAAGCGTTGGTAAATTTGGGTGGAGTCTGGATCTGCCGTGCGATCCCATTCGATATTTTTAAAATCAACAATCTTCCCTTGTTCGTCCACTTGAACCATGGGGGTTACCCCAATCTTTTGCAAGACGTCAAAGGCTAGATTTCCATAACTGCGGCTTAGGTCTGAACTCTCGGCGATTTCTTGCTGTGCGGTAGCCCATAATTCCATTTTGATGCGCTCTTCTTTCTTAACAATTTGAAAAAGCACATTGGTATTCCACATAATCAACAACACTATGGCAAATGCACCATAGAGTCCCCAACTTTTCCATAATTGTTTAAATGATTGAAACACCACGAAGTTCTTAACGCTCTAAATTACCGAATATTATCGAAACCCTTAGCGAGAAAAACTATATCGATCTATTTTTCGATTCGAGAAAGAGTATAGTTTCCCGAGGAATACTTATTTTTGCTCTCTAATAAAGTATAATGATGGAAGTAACTGGTAAAATCAAGTTTTTAGACGAAACGAAAACCTATGGAAACAATGGTTTTCGCAAACGCGAAGTAGTTGTTACAACAGAAGAACAGTATCCTCAACATATTTTAGTGGAATTTGTACAAGACAAATGCGATTTACTTAATAGCTATCAACTGGGCCAAAACGTTAAGATTGGCATTAATTTACGTGGTCGCGAATGGGTCAATCCTCAGGGAGAGACAAAGTATTTCAATTCTATTCAAGGATGGCGTATTGAAGCAGTGGGAACTGCTGCATTACCCTCACAAGAAATGCCCTCTATGCCACCCGCCTCTGCCTTTGAAGCAGCACCAGAAAAAGATAATGAAATAGAAGACGATTTACCGTTTTAAAAGAAGAATATTTTTGTGGTCTGCTTTAACGATCCAAAATAATCGATTTTTTTGAAAGCTAAATTCTTAATTCATAATTATTTCAGTTGTCAATAAAAAATTAATGTAGTACATTTGCAGCCCCTTACTGGGGGAATATAGAATAGATAAAACAATTTATTGTGGATACACTAAGTTATAAAACCATTTCGGCTAACGCCAACACTGTTGACAAACAATGGGTTGTAGTTGATGTAGCGGGAATGCCTTTAGGAAGAATGGCCTCTGAAGTGGCAAAATTAATTCGCGGAAAGCACAAACCTAATTTCACTCCTCACGTTGATTGTGGCGATAATGTCATCGTGATCAATGCTGAAAAAATTCAACTAAGCGGAGAGAAATGGAAACAAAAAATTTATTTACGTCACACGGGTTACCCAGGAGGACAACGTGCCTTAACTGCTGAGCAATTATACGCTAAAAGCCCCTCTCGTTTAGTAGAAAACGCTGTACGTGGAATGTTGCCTAAAAATAAACTTGGTGCTACCTTGTATAGAAATCTTAAAGTATTTAATGGTGCAGAGCATACTCACGCTGGCTTAAACCCTACCACCATTCAATTAAATAAATTTAACTAATGGATGTAATTCATACTATCGGTCGTCGAAAGACCTCTGTTGCACGTATCTTCCTAGGAAAAGGAAAAGGAAAGATCACCGTTAACAAAAAAGACTACACAGAATATTTCCCAACCTCTACTTTGCAGTACAAAATCCAGCAGCCTTTTTCTTTGACAGAAACAGAAGGAAATTATGATTTAAAGGTAACTGTTGTAGGTGGAGGAACAAATGGACAAGCAGAAGCAGTTCGCCTTGCAATCTCTCGTGCTTTGTGTCAAATTAACGAAGAGCACCGTTTGGTTTTAAAGCCAGAAGGTCTTTTGACACGTGATCCTAGAATGGTAGAACGTAAGAAATTCGGACAGAAGAAAGCCCGTAAGAAATTTCAGTTCTCTAAACGTTAATATTTTTTTACCTCTTTTTAAAAAAAAGGAGTTGTTCATATATTTTCAACCCGTTGCCCACTCAGCTCGCTGAGACTTAGTTTAGCATCTAAATAAGGAAGGCCTATAAAATAGCCACTTGCTTATTGCTAACTACGGAACGTAAACTAACCAAAAATGGCAAACACAGACGTTAAAGACCTGCTCAACGCAGGCGTACACTTTGGTCACTTGACCAGAAAATGGAATCCTAACATGGCGCCCTATATCTATATGGAGCGTAACGGAATCCACATTATCAACCTTTACAAAACTGCTGCTAAATTAGATGAAGCTGCAGAAGCAATGAAAAAAATCGCTGCCTCTGGACGTAAAATTTTATTTGTAGCCACGAAGAAGCAAGCGAAAGATATCGTTGCTAATAAAGCCGCTGGTGCTAAAATGCCTTATATCACAGAACGCTGGCCTGGTGGAATGTTAACTAACTTTGTTACCATTCGTAAAGCAGTTAAGAAAATGGCTTCTATCGATCGAATGAAGAAAGATGGAACCTTTGAAACCCTTTCTAAAAAAGAAAAGTTACAAGTAGATCGTCAACGTGCGAAACTTGAAAAGAACCTAGGTTCAATCACAGATATGACGCGTCTTCCAGGGGCATTATTTGTTGTAGATATCAAGCGTGAGCACATCGCTATCAAAGAAGCACAAAAATTGAAAATTCCAATTTTTGCCATGGTAGACACCAACTCTGACCCACGTGATGTAGACTTCGTTATTCCTGGTAATGATGATGCCTCTAAATCAATTGAAAAGATTTTAGGGATTGTTACAGATGCAGTAAGCGAAGGATTAAGTACACGTCAATCTGAGAAAGAGGCGGCAAACAAAGGTAAAGAAGAAGCAACAGCAGAAGCAGCTGCACCAGAATCACCCGCTGCCGAAGCTCCAGCTGTGGAAACTGCACCTGAAGCATCAGAAGCGCCTGCTGCTGAAAGTACAGATGCTCCAGCAGAAGCATCAGAAGCGCCTGCTGCTGAAAGTACAGATGCTCCAGCAGAAGCCTAAGATTACCTTAAATAATTAAAGCAAATTATTCATGACGATAGAAGCAGAACTCTCTAGAGATGTTTCTTTCGCCTTTAATTCAAATAAATTATGAAAATTACTGCATCAGAAGTAAACAAACTACGTCAAGCCACTGGGGCTGGAATGATGGATTGTAAAAAAGCTTTGGTCGAAGCGGAAGGAGACTTTGACAAAGCGGTAGAAAACTTACGTAAAAAAGGTCAAAAAGTAGCAGCAAACCGCGCAGACCGTGATTCAGCGGAAGGAGCTGTTCTAGCGAAAGTAAACGCAGACAACACTGCAGGTGTTGTGGTCTCTGTTAATTGTGAAACAGATTTTGTTGCAAAAAATGACAGTTACCTTTTTTTAGCTAATCAGATTCTTGATTTAGCAATGGACGCTAAAACAATTGAAGATTTATTAGCAGCTAATCTTGGTGGAATGACTGTTGAAGAAAAATTAACAGAACAAACGGGTGTGATCGGGGAGAAAATTGAAATCGGTGGTTTCAAACGTATCGAAGGTCCCTTTGTAGGATACTACATCCACGCTGGGAATAAAATTGCCACTATCGTTGGACTTTCTGCGAATGTAGAAGGTGGAACAGAAGCAGCTAAAAATGTTGCCATGCAAGCGGCAGCCATGAACCCTATCGCTTTAAATGAAGACGGTGTTGATGCCTCTATAATCGAAAAAGAAATTGAAATTGCCAAAGACCAATTACGACAAGAGGGCAAGCCAGAAGCGATGTTAGACAATATTGCAAAAGGTAAAATCAAGCGCTTTTTTAAAGACAATACCTTAGTTAATCAAGCGTATATCAAAGATAGTAAGCAAACAGTTACCCAATATGTCCAATCTGTAGATGCAGATTTAAGTGTAACTGCTTTTGCCCGTTTAGCGCTAGTTTAAGCTAAATTAAACGTAAAAGATTTTTAGCTTTTCTCCATCTACAACCCGTGTTTTCCACGGGTTTTTTTATCTCCTTATCAAAAAAAAATATCATAGTATAAAAATTTATGTTTATGTCCTATATTTAGAATTTTGATACGTTTTTTAATTGTTGGGTAAACATTGCATAGCGGTTTAATATTGGGATTATTCATGCCTTTGTTGCCCTCCGGCAACACGTCCAAAATATTGAAATCCTTGCCACGGAACTCAAAAAACTTGAAAGTAGCACAAATCGCCGCTTTATTAAAATAATTGAAAGTGTTAGATACCTTGATAAAACAAAAACAACAACAAGAAAACCAACACAATCGTAGACGTGTAGGTATTAAACAAGGTGATCGATAAGACTTCTCCGCTCCGCCTACCTTTGGTAGGTAAACTCAAAGCGATTAGTTTTGGTGACTTCGATACGGTTCAAGAGCCTCGCCGACCGAAGCTCAGTCACCTAAGTAGCGGTCACTAAGCTTGTCGAAGTGTCGTTTCGACTTCGCTCAACGACCCTAGCGTCGAAAGGGAAGCCAAAGTGGAGAAATCCCCTTTCCTAATACTTTATTAATACGCTAGGTTTCTTATCTTGTTGGGATAAATCATATAAAAAATGTCACAACCCAAACGGCTGTTTTTACTCGATGCTTTTGCCTTAATTTTCCGTGGTTATTATGCCTTTATCAAGAATCCTAGAATCAATTCACAAGGGATGGACACCTCGGCCATTTTTGGTTTTATGAATTCTTTACTCGACGTCATTAAACGGGAGCGTCCAGACCATCTTGCGGTTTGTTTTGACAAAGGAGGTTCTGTTGCGCGCACAGAAATGTTTGAGGCCTATAAGGCTAATCGCGACGATACACCAGAAGCTATAAGTATTGCAGTCCCCTTTATACAAGCAATTTTAAAAAGTATGCATATTCCTGTGGTAGAAATGGCAGGTTATGAAGCAGATGACATTATTGGGACCCTGGCAAAACAAGCTGAAAAAGAGGGCTTTCAAACTTTTATGGTGACCCCAGATAAAGATTTTGCGCAGCTGGTTTCAGACAATATATTTATGTATCGCCCTGCTCGCATGGGGAATGGGATCGAAATCTGGGGGATCCCAGAGGTACAAGCTAAGTTTGAAGTAGAACACCCAGAGCAGGTGATCGATTATTTAGGAATGATGGGAGATGCCGTGGATAATATTCCTGGTTTACCCGGAGTGGGAGATAAGACTGCTAAGAAATTCTTGAAAGAATACGGCAGTATGGAGGGACTTTTAGCCAACACAGATCAGCTAAAAGGCAAGATGAAAGAAAAGGTAGAAGCCAATAAAGATCTGGGATTACTCTCAAAAGAACTGGCAAAAATTCTTTTAGACGTCCCCGTAACTTTCCAGGCAGAAGCCTATGAATTGTCTGATCCAGATTTCTCAGCCGTAGGAGCGATTTTTGACGACTTGGAGTTTCGTCGCATGAAAGAGAATATCCAAAAAATCTTTGGGCAAAAAGTTACTGTAGTTTCTCCACTAGCAACTTCGGCTTTGCCAAAAAAAATAGCAAAGCTTGACATGGTACAGATGGACTTATTTTCTGCCGGAGGGGGAAATACAGGTCAAGCAGGTATCTCTTCTAAAAAAGATTTAAGCAACACAACCCACCATTATCAATTTGTCAATACTCGTTTAGGGATCAACTTGTTAGTACAGAAATTATTACAGCAACCCACGGTATGCTTTGATACAGAGACCACTAGTCTAAATGCTTTGCAAGCAGAACTAGTCGGTATCGCTTTTAGTTGGGAAGCGGGAACAGGCTATTATGTGTCAGTACCCCAAGAGGTAGAGAAAGCAGCAGCGATCATTGATCAACTGCGTCCCTTTTTTGAAAACTCCCAAATTGAAAAAATTGGGCATAATCTCAAATATGACTTAAAGGTCTTGTCCAATTACCAGCTCAAGGTGACAGGACCTTTATACGACACCTTAATTGCCCATTATTTGATCAATCCAGACCGTCGTCATAGTATGGATGTTTTAGCAAGTACTTATTTGCAATACGAGCCGCAATCCATAACACAACTTATTGGGAAAAAAGGGAAGAATCAAGGTTCTATGCGCGATGTACCCTTAGACAAGCAAACAGAATATGCCGTAGAAGATGCCGATATTACCCTCCAGCTCAAGCATTTTTTTGATCAAGAATTAGCCGCGGCAGAAAACGGAAAATTATTTCAAGAGGTTGAATTACCCCTAGTAGAGGTATTAACCGCCATGGAACAAGAGGGCATAAATTTAAACACAACCTTCCTCAAAGAATTTGAAAGCGAACTTACCCAGGATATTGAGCGCCTAGAAAAAAGCATCTTTGGACAAGCAGGAGAAGAATTTAATTTGGCTTCGCCAAAGCAACTAGGTCTCATCTTATTTGAAAAATTAAAATTAGTCGATAAGCCTAAAAAGACCAAAACGGGGCAGTATTCTACTGCCGAAGATGTTTTGAGTTTCTTGGCGAAAGATCATAAAATCATCGCTGATATTCTCGAGTGGCGTTCGGTCAATAAATTACAGAGCACCTATGTCAAGGCCCTGCCAGAAGAGATTAATCCTAAGACCGGTCGTATTCACACCGTCTATAATCAAGCAGTTGCCGCTACTGGTCGTTTGAGTTCAAATCAGCCTAATTTGCAAAACATCCCCATTCGAACAGCACGCGGGCAACAGGTGCGTAAAGCCTTTATCCCCCGGGATGAAAATCACGTTCTTCTTGCAGCAGATTACTCTCAAATCGAACTGCGCATTATTGCAGCTTTGAGTATGGATCCCGCCATGCTAGAAGCCTTTCAAAAAGGAGAAGATATTCACGCAACTACAGCGGCAAAAGTCTTTGGAGTTCCCCTAGAAGAAGTAAGCCGTGAACAGCGATCTAATGCAAAAACAGTCAACTTTGGGATTGTCTACGGGGTGTCTGCCTTTGGCTTAAGTCAACAAACTAATTTAAACAGAACCGAGGCCAAAGAATTAATCGAAGCCTATTATGCTAACTATCCACAGTTAAAAATCTATATGAATGCGCAGGTAGATTTTGCCCGCGAAAATGGCTATGTCACCACCGTGCTGGGGCGTCGACGTTATTTAAAAGACATAAATTCACAAAATGCTGTTGTTCGTGGAGCAGCAGAACGCAATGCCGTAAATGCTCCGATTCAAGGTAGCGCAGCAGATATTATTAAAATCGCTATGATCAATATTTATCGTCGTATGGAAAAAGAAAATTGGCAGAGTAAAATGTTACTTCAAGTTCACGATGAATTGGTTTTTGATGTCCCTAAAGCAGAGGTAGAAGCTTTAAGTGCCATGGTGAAAGAAGAGATGGAAAACGCTTTTTCACTTGAAGTACCCTTACTCGTAGAAGTTGGAATAGGGAAAAATTGGCTCGAAGCGCACTAGTCAAAATTTATGAATATTACTTCAGACCATACGTTTATTACAAAATCTTACCGTTTTTACTAGTCTGATTAGTTTTTAAGTTTTAAATGATCGATTTTTAATGGAATATGTATTTTCTTGATTTCAAAAAAAAGTTTGGGATAAGTTTATTACCACAAGCCTATAACAATATAAAGCTAGGGGAATTAATGTCTGTTATTTTTGGTTCTCCCCCAGTAGTCATATTTATAACTTCTTCCGCTATCAGGCCCTTATTTCAAAAACAATGGTGTAAAAGACTCTTAGAATTTAAGTTAACTGTGTTAACTTACACCCCCTGTTGAAAGAAAGTATCGTGGCGAGTCCCACTTTAATCAATGCGATAGAAGATACCTCTGTAGTGGAAATTGCTTTTCGCGCATAGAACAACAAGAAATGTCCTTGAAATCTAAAAGCGCATTCGCAAATTAATTTTGCGTTCCTCCAAAGAAGAATGCGAGGTCTACCAAAGGAATATTTTAACAGTAAACATAACCACCCGCTTTTACTATGGGAATTTGTGTTTTATTCCAGATAAAGAAAATGCAATGGAAATTGAACGATTATTATTGCACCAAACCAGTCAAACCCTCTATCGTTATTTCGAAAAAGTAACTCATGTATTTGAGTTTTCCTTTAAAGAAAATCCTTTTGTATGCATCTTGAGCCCTTGACAAATTATGGCGCAGGTAGAGCGTGAGAAATAGCTTACCTTTGTGATATGCAAAATGGCTTGCTTTCTTTGATCGAATCACCTCGTGACTTGCGGAAACTCCCGCTGGCAGACTTGCCTCAATTGGCAAAAGAGTTACGTACCGAAATCATTCAAGTAGTCGCAGCACAAGAGGGACATTTAGGAGCTAGTTTAGGAGTGGTAGAATTAACCGTAGCCTTGCATTATGTTTTTAATACTCCAGAGGATGTCTTGGTTTGGGATGTTGGTCATCAAGCCTATGGCCATAAAATGCTTACTGGAAGGCGGAAAGATTTCGTCCACTTGAGACAATGGGGAGGCATAAGTGGTTTCCCAAAAAGAGAAGAAAGTGTTTATGACCCCTTTGGGACAGGACATTCTTCTACGGCCATTTCGGCTGTTTTAGGAATGGCTTTAGCGAATCAAATAAAAGCGCAAACGCGACAGCATATTGCCGTGATCGGCGACGCTTCTATCGCCAGTGGAATGGCCTTTGAAGCCCTTAATCATCTGGGAACCACCCAGGCAAATGTCCTTGTCATTTTAAATGATAACGCCATGGGGATTGATCCAAGTGTGGGCGCCTTAAAACAGTTTTTTGAAGCGGTTGCGCCACAAAAAGGGCAGCAAGAAAACATCTTTACCCATTTAAATATTGCCTATAGCGGCCCAATAAACGGGCACGATTTAACCACCTTAGTAGATCGTTTACAGATCCTGAAAAACAAAACAGGGCCTCGAATTTTACATATCAGAACAACAAAAGGAAAAGGCTTAGCCTCTGCAGAAGCCAACCAGGTGCTTTTTCACGCCCCTGGAAAGTTTGATCCCTTAACAGGGAAGTTGAATAAAAAGCCCCAGAAAGGAAAGACTAAGTTCCAGACCATCGTAGGGAGAACCCTGAACACTCTTTTCCAAGAGAATCCCCGTCTAATGGTCATTACGCCAGCCATGCCTACCGGAAGTGGTCTAACCGCTTTGATGAAACGTTTTCCAGAACGCTGTATTGATGTGGGGATCGCAGAACAACATGCTGTAACCCTTGCAGCAGGAATGGCAACCCAAGGGTTATTACCCATCTGTGTAATTTATTCTACCTTTTTACAGCGGGCTTATGATCAAATTATTCACGACGTTGCTTTGCAAAAGTTATCTGTGCTTTTTTGTGTCGACCGGGCAGGCTTAGTGGGTCATGATGGGCCTAGTCATCACGGCGTTTTTGATATTGCCTTTTTAAGAACAGTACCGCATATGACCTTACTTGCCCCTAGAGATGAGGTGCAATTGCGCAATATGTTGTTTACGTTAACCCAAACCCCGCTCAGTGGTCCAGTTGCCATTCGTTATCCCAGAGGCTATGGTGTTATAGCCAATTGGGAACAAGCCTTTGAAACAATCGATGTTTTAAAAGGAAGTCGTTTAAAGCCAGGTAAGAAGATTGCGCTAATTTCTATTGGGACCACATCAAGCGAAGTGGAAAAAGCCCTTGAACAAATTCCAGTGGCGACAGAAGTTGCCCACTTCGATTTAGGTCCCATTAAACCTCTTGACGAGGCTTTATTAAAAAGTATTTTTACAGATTATGATAAAATACTCACTGTTGAAGACAGTGCATTAGCTGGTGGTGCAGGGAGTGCTATTCTAGAGTGGGCAAGTGACCATCAATACGAGGCAACTGTAAAAAGAATAGGCTTAACCGATGTGTTTGTTCCCCAGGGTGCTCCATCTGTTTTAAAAGAAAAATTTGGTTTAGAGGGCCAATATATCGCCGACACTATAATGGATCTATTAAAGTAATAAGATGCAGTTAGACGATCAATATTTTATGCGTAAGGCGCTAGAGGAAGCAGAAAGAGCTCATGAAATAGACGAGGTTCCCGTGGGAGCTGTTATCGTTGTTAATCAAAGAATTATCGCACGAGCTCATAATTTAACCGAGCGTCTCAACGATGTTACTGCCCATGCAGAAATGCAAGCCATCACTTCTGCTGCTAATTTTTTAGGGGGGAAATATTTAAAAGGATGCACCCTTTATGTTACTCTAGAACCTTGTGTAATGTGTATGGGAGCTTTGTATTGGAGTCAGTTAGATCGCATTGTTTATGCCGCTAGTGATCCTAAAAGGGGTGCTTTAGTTCAAGGGGTCAACCCTCACCCCAAGACTATTTGTATGGGGGGAGTAATGCAAGAAGAAGCTGCCGATTTGCTTCAGAGTTTTTTTCAAAAAAAGCGCCAATAAAAAAGCACGCCTAAGCGTGCTTGATACTCAAAATAAAATGTAAATATTTATAAGCGAGAAACTTGTGCTGCCACTTTTCCTTTCTTGCCGTCTTCTTCTTCGTATTCTACTTTGTCACCCTCGTTGAGTTCTTCTCCATTGAGAGATGTTGCATGGACGAAGATGTCTTCGCCAGTTTCGTCATTGGTGATAAATCCATATCCCTTTGACCCAATAAAAAATTTAACTGTACCTGTCATATTATGTATTAAAAATATATGCAAATGTAAGCTAAACTTTCTAACACCTATGTTACTAAAAGATAAATTATTTGTAAAAATTATTGATTTTGAGGATTTTTGCCCTTTTCATCACGCATTTTCGCAAAGTTTTTATTGGTAAGTGTGTAGTCTTCTAATTTTTTTCCTTTCCAACGATGTAACAAGAAAATAGGTAAGTAGATGAAAGTAAGCCACAAAACTGAATAACCAATCCATTTTTCCCCTGCGGTATAGTCAATCGTACTTTTGTGATAAAAGCCATAAAAAAGACTAGCGACTCCACCCCAAAATAAGCTGTTGAGTAAGTAACGCATGGCTTATTCTTCTTTGGGTTGAAGGCTTAAACAGAGTTCATCTAGTTGGTATTTGTCAATAGGGGAAGGTGCATCAATCATCAAATCACGCCCACTGTTATTTTTTGGGAAAGCAATAAAGTCACGAATAGTTTCTTGTCCCCCTAATAAGGCCACTAATCGGTCTAAGCCAAGTGCGATACCACCATGAGGAGGCGCGCCATATTGAAAGGCTTCCATAAGAAAACCAAATTGTGCTTGAGCTTCCTCTGTGGTAAACCCTAATAATTCAAACATTCTTTTTTGGGTAGCGGCATCGTGAATACGAATGGATCCACCGCCAATTTCATTTCCGTTAAGCACTAAATCATAGGCGTTCGCATTGACCGCCCCTGGATCAGTTTCGAGCAGATCAATTTGTTCTGGTTTTGGTGCAGTAAAGGGGTGGTGCATGGCGTGGTAAAGCTGAGTTTCTTCGTCCCATTCTAAAAGCGGGAAGTCTACTACCCATAGCGGAGCAAATTCGTTTGGCTTTCTCAAGCCCAGCTGCTCTGCTAATTCCATGCGTAAAGCAGATAATTGTGTTCTTGTTTTATGCGTATCTCCTGCCATTACTAGAATTAAATCTCCTGTGCTAGCTCCACTTGCTTTTGCCCATTCAGCTAAATCTTCTTGAGTATAAAATTTATCGACAGAAGATTTATAGCTTCCATCTTCATTGCATTTTACCCATACTAAACCATTAGCGCCAATTTGTGGGCGTTTGACCCAATCGATTAACTTGTCAATCTGTTTTCTAGTATATGCAGCTAAGCCTGGAACTGCTATAGCCACAATTAATTCTTGTTGGTCAAAGACGTTAAATCCTTTATTTTTAGCTAGGTCATTTAACTCGGTAAATTCCATCCCAAAACGAATGTCGGGTTTGTCGTTCCCGTATTTAGCGATCGCTTCGGAATAGGTCATACGCGGAAATTCCCCAGTTTCTACTCCCTTAATTTCTTTGAGTAGGTGTTGCAATAAGCCTTCAAATTGTTGCAAGATATCTTCTTGTTCTACAAAGGTCATCTCACAATCAATCTGTGTAAATTCTGGTTGGCGATCAGCACGTAAATCTTCGTCTCTAAAGCATTTTACGATTTGAAAATATTTATCCATTCCCCCCACCATCAATAACTGTTTAAAAGTTTGCGGAGATTGGGGGAGAGCGTAAAAGTTTCCTTGATTCATGCGAGAAGGGACCACAAAATCTCTAGCTCCTTCTGGTGTGGATTTGATTAAATAAGGGGTTTCTACATCGATAAAATCATGCGCAGAAAGGAAGTTGCGAATCGTTAAACTCACCTTAGAACGAAAGACCAGGTTTTCACGTACCGGGGTTCTCCTAATATCGAGATAGCGGTATTGCATACGTAATTCTTCTCCGCCATCTGTTTCATTTTCAATGGTAAAAGGGGGTGTTTTTGCCTGGTTTAAGAGGGTTAACGACTGGGCTAAAATCTCAATTTCTCCCGTGGGGAGTTTGGGATTTTTCGATTCTCTTTCAATCACTTTTCCAGTGACTTGGATCACAAACTCGCGCCCTAAACTTTGTGCCAGCTCCATTACTGGCTGAGGGGTACGCTCTTCGTCAAAAATAATTTGAGTAATGCCATAGCGATCGCGAAGATCAATCCATAGCATAAAACCTTTGTCTCTGCTTTTTTGTACCCACCCTGCTAGGGTTACTTCTTCTCCTAATTGGTCAAGGGTCAATGCCCCACAATGTGTCGTTCTTAACATAGAAATTAAATTCTTTCAAAGGTATTAAGTTCTTTGCTCTTATTTGTTTCTCCAGGCGTTAATCCTTAATTTTAATCGATATACAAGATAAAAACAAGCTGGAACAATGACTAGGGTGAGGAAAGTCGCAAAGGTTAAACCAAAGATGACAGTCCAGGCCAATGGCCCCCAGAAAATGACATTATCTCCCCCAATATAAATATTGGGATTCCAATCTATTATAAACGTAAAGAAATTAATGTTTAGTCCTGTTGCTAGTGGGATTAATCCTAAAATGGTGGTGATAGCTGTTAAGATCACCGGGCGTAAACGTGCGGCTCCTCCTTTTACAATGGCTTCTCTCGCTTCTATTCTAGGGAGCATTTGTTCAAAGGGAATACCCAATTCTTCTTTCTTTCGCGCGATTAATAATTGAGTATAGTCAATCAACACCACTCCGTTATTTACCACAATTCCAGAAAGAGAAATAATTCCCATCATGGTCATCATGATGACAAAAGGCATCGAGAAAACACTGATCCCATATAATACCCCAGTAAAGCTCAAAAAGATCGATAAAAGGATAATCAATGGATTTGATATGGAGTTAAATTGCAATACCAGTAATAAAACAATTAAGCCTAAAGCGGTGCCTAAAGCGCCTAAAAGGAAACTCATGTTTTTTTCTTGCTCTGCTACTTCTCCTGTAAATTGATAGTCGACATCTCTGGGGAAGCTATCAAAACCAGTGATACTTTCTTTAACATTATCCACTACTTCATTTGCGTTATAGCCCGCTAAAACAGCAGAATAAACGGTAACCACTCTTCTTAGATCTTTGTGCTTGATCGCACTGAAAGAGTTAGCGTTATCTACCTCGACCATTGCACTAATAGGAATTTCTTTAATTCTCCCAGAGGCTTGATCTCTAAAGACGATGTATTGATCTAATAAAGTATTAGTGTCGTTTTGATCTTTTTCGTCAAAACGCACATTGATGTCATAATCTTCGCCATCTTTTTTATAGATCCCTGCCTTTTCTCCAAAGAGGGAACGACGTAATTGCTGTCCAATTTGCCCCGCTGCAACTCCTAGACTTCCAGATTTTCTTCGGTCGATATTGACCACTAAACCTGGCTTGCTTTTGTTGACATCTACTTTGATTTCTTCTACACCTGGGATACTTTCTTTATTGAGGAAGTTTTTAAGTGCCTCGGCAATTTGAATGAGTTCCCCATAGTCTTCTCCACTTACTTCAATATTGACAGGGTAGCCCGCTGGAGGACCTGCGGCTTCTTTTTCAACAGAGATGGCTATACCTGCGAATTTTCCCTTGAGTTGTTCTTGAATTTCTTGACGCATAGCTTCACTAGACAATCCACGACGATATTTAAATTCAGCCATGGTTAAAGTGATTTTAGCCTTGTGTGGCATCTCTTGATCCCCACCCTTATCGGTTTCTGGATTTTGAGCACCAAGACCAACCATACCGACATTAGAATCAATCATAAAGTTTTCACCAGCATCGATGTATTTAGATTGATTAATCACCTTTGCTACTTCAGCCTCGATTAATTTAGAGGTGGCATTGGTTTTATCAATGGAAGTCCCTTCGGGATATTCTGCATAAACAAAAATCTGCTGAGGTTGATTCTCTGGGAAAAATTCCACTTTTGGCGCAGCCAGACCTAATATTATAAAGGAAGAAAAGAGCAATCCAATGGTTCCAAACAAAAAGAGATAAGGCGTTCTTCCAGTTAAGGCGAAACGCAAGACCTTAGTGTATCTTTCTTCTAAACGAACCAAGGTGACATTCTGGAAATAAGTTGCCCACCTTTTGATAAAAAATTTATAAGCCCAAAACAGAATGGTGGTTAAGATCATTAAGGTCCCTAGTCCTCTTAAGGTTCCTTGATTAAAGATTAATAATAGCCCTAAACCGCCCAAGATAAAGGTCATGCGCCATAAACTCTTCTGGCTGATTTCTCTGTCCTCTATCTCCATAAACTTAGAGACTAGCATGGAGTTAAAGAAGATGGCAACGATTAAAGAAGATCCCAATACAATGGAGAGGGTGATTGGGAAGAAAATCATAAATTCTCCAATGGTCCCTGGCCAAAAGCCCAGTGGGACAAATGCCGCAATGGTCGTGGCGGTGGAAATAATAATAGGATAGGCAATTTCACCAATCCCTTTTTTTGCCGCTTCGATCGAACTCATGCCTTCTTTTTCCATTAAACGGTAGGCGTTTTCGACAACAACTATCCCATTGTCGACCAGCATGCCAAGTCCCATAATCAATCCAAAAAGGACCATGGTATTAATGGTTTGCCCTAAAAATCCAAGAATCATGAAGGACATAAACATCGACATAGGAATCGCAAATCCAACAAAGAGAGCGTTGCGGAAGCCTAAGAAAAACATCAAGACTGTAATAACGAGTAAGACTCCAAAGACGATATTGTTGGCTAAGTCACTTACGAGGTTCTTTGTCGCGTTGGATTGATCGTTAGATATATCGACTTCTATGGTAGAAGGGTAATCATTCGCTTGAACGTCACTTACAATGGCACGAATTTTTTCGACCGTTTCAATTAAGTTTTTCCCACTGCGTTTTTTGATGTCTAGCACAATGGCTTTTTTACCGTCTGAACGTGCAAAAGAATTCTTTTCTTTTTCATGAAAAGAAATGGTAGCCACATCGCCCATATAGACGGTACCGTTTTGATTTTTTAAGACAAACTTTTCAAGGTCTTCTGGGCGTTCAATTTCTCCTACTACTCGCAGGTTTCTTCTCAAGCCATTTCCTTCAATATTACCCGCAGAAACAGTACTATTACCTCTTCTAATGGCATTAATAACATCATCAAAAGAAACGGTAGCAGCATTCATTTTAAGCAAGTCTAAGGCTACTTCGATCTCAAAATCTTGTACCCCTCTCAAGGCAACTTCCTTGATTTCTGACATCTGCTCGATCTTGTCTCGCAGTAACTCCCCATAGAATTTCATTTCTTCGATAGGGAGGTCGCCACTTAAACCAATGTTTAGGATAGGGATTTCTTCAGAAAGACTAAACTCAAAAGCAGTTGGTTCTACTTTGGCATTATTAAAAGTAGGCCAGTCTGCGTTAGCAGTTACTGCATCTATTTTATCTTGCACCTTGAGCTTAGCACTTTCTTTGCTAATGTTCTCGTCAAATTCTACAGTTATCAAAGAAAAGTTTTCTAAAGAAGTAGATTCGACCCCCACTAAGTTAGGCACCCCTTTTAGTTGTTCTTCTAGTGGATCTGTGATCAAGCGCTCCATGTCTTCTGCTGTATTACCAGGGTAAATCGAGCTGACAAAAATTTCGTTCGTATTGATTTCTGGATAATTCTCTCGGGGGAGATTCATATAAGAGGAGATTCCCAATAGGAAGAATAAGCCTATGATGACATAAATCACGGTACTGTGATCAATGGCCCAAGAAGAAAGCGAAAATTCTTTAAGTTCTGATGATTTTTTCATTGGGAGGGCGAATTAAGATTGAATGATTTTCACTAATTGTTGATCTTTCACTAAGCGAATACCATCCTCGACTAATTGATCTCCAGCAGATAAACCTTCGAGGACTTCTGTTTTATTATCAGAGCTTTTCCCCGTTTTCACAAAGGTCTTGATGGCTTTATACATACCTTCTTGTCCTGCTACAGTCTCAAGGGTATAAACATATTTTGCTCCTGTTTGATCATCTAGAATATTTTTAGAAGGAACTAAAATCGCTGCCTCATTTTTATAGTCATTGATATTGAGCAGTACCGTCATATTTGGTTTTAAATCTCCTGTGCTATTTTCTAAGCCAATTTCAACACGGAAAGAGCGGTTGTTAGGATTAATAAAATTCCCCACTGCATTAATTTCTGCTGGTAAAGTTTTATTTAAAACAGGAATGTTTACTTCGACTTTAGCCGCCTTTTTAATATTGTTTAAGTGAATCTCTGGAACCTGTGCACTCACCTTCATTTCGTCTAGATTGATCACCCTTACCACTGGGGTCATCCCAGGTGCAAGCGAGCTACCAACATCTGCTAAAAGATGATCTACTATTCCGTCAAAAGGAGCAGTGATTGTCGTTTTAGCGACTTGATCTTTCATTTGTGCGATGCTTTTCTCTAAACTTAAGTACTGTGTTTTAGCTTGAAGAAATTGCATCTCAGAACCAATTTTTTGCTCCCACAAACGATTTTGACGTTCATAAGTTGTCTTTGCTAGTGCCAGCTGAATTTCAAGCTGTTGCAATTGATCAACCAATCCACTATCTGAAATAACCGCCAAAACTTCCCCTTTTTTAACACGCTGTCCTTCTGTTACATCAATACTTTTTAAGAGCCCTGGAATTTCTGGATACATCACGACATTTTTATCGGTTTCAAGAGTTCCTTGAAAGCTAACAAAGTGATCATATGGAGTTACTTCAGTCTCAATACTTGTGACCAATAAAATTTTTTGTTCGTTATCGAGTTGTCCAATTACCTCATTCAAGCTTTCTAATTCTTGCTTAAGGGTGTTCATGCTTTTAACGACCTCTGCTTTTTTTGTTTGAATTGCTGCAAGATCTTTGCTGGCAATGATCTCTGCAGTTGTTTGTTTATCGGAATATCCACATTGAATGAAAAGGAGGATACAAAGAAGGAGAATACTATTTTTCATGGCTTGATTTATTGTGCGTAGTTAGTAATGGTGTCTAGGTTGATTTTATCCAGAATCACTTGGCGCATACTCTGGATTAGGTTTTGTTGTGCTTGATATAATTGTAATTGTGCTTGACGTAATTCGAAGCTTCCTACTAGGCCTTCAAAAAACTTAGTGGTATTTTTTTGTTCGATGCGTGTTGCCAGGGCTAGATTATCTTGAGAAATGCTATAATTTTCTTGGGCTAAAGTATAGTTGTTTTGAGCGTTTTGCCATTCGACAAAAACCTTGGCCTTTGTTTCGATTAATTGGGTTTGTGCTTGCAGTAAAGTTAATTTAGCCTTTTGTGAACTAGCGGTTCTTCCTAAAGAACTAAAAATAGGGACGCGTACCCTAAGACCAAAGGCTGAAGATCCAAACCACTTTTGACTTCTTTCTGTAAAAGTAAAATCATTGCTGTTTCCCATATACATCCCGTTGATAAAAGCGCTAAAAGAAGGTAGGGCCTTCGCACGTTCAAGGCGATACAAAAGTCCTTCTGTAGTGACATTGTTTTCTGCTAAACGAAGATCAATGTTGTTGCTGTAGTCTGCTTCGCTATTGTCTTCTAAAAGATGACGGGTTGTGAGGGTGGCTAAATCATCTGTGAGCGAGGGAGATTCGTTAATATCTATCCCTAAGAGAAGTTTAAGAACATTTTCTGCTAGGATCACAGATTTTTTTGCATAATTAATTTGAATATTTAAACTGGATAGGGTGAGTTGTAATTGCTCTTCCGTTTCTTGTTCTACAAAACCATTGTCAAATAAGGCTTGTGTCTCTAGTATATTCTTCTCTAATGCCTCGGCATTTTTAGCAAGTATGGCCATATTTTCTTGAGCGACTAAAACATTCGTATAAGATGTTGCTATTGCTTTTTTAATCTCTATTGTTGTTTTTTCAAGAATGTTTTGAGCGGTTTCAATAAAATGTTGAATGCCTTGTACTCCTACTATATAAGTTCCGTCAAAAAGGAGTTGCGACAATTCAACCATTCCCATGACCGTTTGCTTGGTGCCAAAAACGACTTCAGCAAACTCGCCTTCATTCCCACCAAAAAATTGGGCTGGAATTAACGAAACGGGTTGTTCAATGTTATTTTGATAGTTAAAGTTGGCATTGATTTGTGGGAACCCTATGGAGAGGGTCTTCCACTTATCTTTGTGGGCCTTTTGATATTCAAGCGATGCCCTTTTCAATGTTCGGTTATACTCAACACCCCATTCAACAGCTTCTTCTAATGAGAAAGAAGTGGGAATTTCTTGTGCCCTTCCTAGAAAGAAAAGGGGAAATATTAAGTAGCTAAATAATAGGTTTAGTTTCATTTACTTTTGATCTGTGTTTGCAATAAATTCATTTAAAGTGTCCAGCCCTTTTTGCGTAACAATTGCCCTTGCATGATATTCAAGATAACTTTCAAATAGGGTTTTCATGTTAAATTGCGAAGGGGGGAAAATATCGATATCTCTTATACCTCTCATCCCGTTGAGATAGAGTCGCGAGACAAAATCTATGTCAATATTAGGGCGAAATAGACCCGTGCTTATCCCTAATTTTAAACTTGATTGTACCATTATACCAAGACGGTCATATTCTTGGTCTTTTAATTCGGTATATATTCCCGGATAATACTTTTGTAATTGATAAACCGGTGAAGTATCCTCGTTTTGATAGTATTTTAAAACGGCAGATTTTACCGTATATAATTCTTCGATGGGATGGGCTGCTTTTTTTTTTATGTGCTCAATTTCAACACATACATTGTCAAAAACATGAAAAGAGCTTTCCCTAACAAGTTGCTCTTTATTTTCAAAATGAGCATACAATGTTTTTTTAGAGATCGCAAGCGAATCAGCGAGGTCGTCCATAGTTACACTTTTGAATCCACGCTGGATAAAAAGTGTACTGGCTTTTTGTACAATACTTTTTTTCATATCAATTTGGGGCAAAACTACAACAGGAAACTTTAAAAACCAAAATAGTTTCCAAAGTTTTTAACCGATAAACCATTAGCATTAATTTTTGGTTATTTTTGTCAAAACTATTAGCTGTGATTACATCTTACCAAACGGCCTTCCTTGATTATATAGAGACACAATTTTTAGAAGAGAAACCCGCTTCACTATATGACCCCATGTGTTATGTTTTACAATTAGGGGGGAAGCGTATTCGTCCAGTATTAGCATTAATTGCTGCTGATGCAGTAGGGAATGATTTTAAGAAAGCCCTTCCAGCGGCCTTAGCCGTTGAGGTTTTTCACAATTTTAGTTTGGTCCATGATGATATTATGGACCAGGCTCCCCTGAGAAGGGGGCAGGCTACTGTTCACGAAAAATGGGATTCTAATACTGGAATTTTATCTGGAGATGCTATGCTGGTTAAGGCATATCAATGTCTTAATGCCTACCCAGCAGAACTATTCAAAGCGCTCACTCAGCTTTTTAGTAAAACCGCACAAGAAGTTTGTGAAGGCCAGCAACACGACATGGATTTCCCCTTGCAAGACAGTGTGAGTCAAGCGGAATATTTGCATATGATTGAATATAAAACCGCTGTTCTATTAGGTTGTTCTTTACAAATGGGTGCCATGGTTGGTGGGTTAAGCAGGGAGGAAAGTCAGCCTTTTTACGATTTTGGGATTCAATTGGGTTTAGCCTTTCAATTACAAGATGATTATCTAGATGCTTTTGGCGATCCCCTTACTTTTGGTAAACAGGTGGGAGGAGATATTATCGAAAATAAAAAGACCCTTTTGTATTTGCTCGCTTTAGAAAAAGCAGATGATTTACAACAAAGGCAATTAAAAGAATTTTTCCAATTACAACCAGCAGATCCCACCGAAAAAATTGTCACACTAAAAACCTTATTTAAAGCGACTAAAGCAGACTTAGCTATTCAGGATTTAATAGCACAATACACCGATAAGGCTTTACTAGAGGTGGAAAAATTCGCCGTTAATGAAAACAAAAAAAAACTTTTTAAGCAATTTGCTAAAGCACTTATGGAGCGAAAATTATAAGGAGAATATCCGTTTAAAAAGTGCTTTTACAAAGCGTCCTACAGGGAAAGAACTCATTAAGAGCACTTCTTGTATATAGTTTGTTTTTTCATCTAAAAATTGAAAGATTCGCTGGGGGGTGTTGCTCTGAAACATACCACTAAATAACTCGCTTCCTTCACCGTTGTATTTGGCTAACACATCTAAAAATAACATATCGTAAAAGTTAAATTTATTGCGTTGTGGGAATTGATTCAGGGCTTTTCCCTTTTTGAGAAATTCAATGAGTGCATTGATTTTTTCTTGGGATTTTTGAAAGGTAAAGCCCGTACTTGCTTTAGTCCATCCGCCGGCAGTACCAATGTGTATTAAATGCGCACTGTTGTGCTGGTCAAAATTATAAGCGGTCATGGGGATGCTCCCTTTTTCTGTCGCAGTAACGCTTACTTTCCCTGCCTTTTTTTGGTTGAGGTATTGAGTAATTTCTGCTTCGTATTCTTCGTCTTTTAAAAGGTCTTTAGAAAAAAGGGTGTACTCTACTAAAGCTTCCGTAGGACTAAAAGGGAGTACATACATAAAACGGGTATTATTTTTTTGAGGCAGGTCAAAATCCATAAAGACTATGGTATCTTTATCAAAGATTGGCGCTTCTGTTTTGACAAACCAGCCAATGAAATGTTGTTGTAAAACAGGATATTTTTGTTGTTGTTTATACTCTTCATTAGGGATGCTGGAGAATACTTTATCTCCTGTATAGCTCGTCTTATGAGTAGTTACTTCTGTGTGTTTTTCGTGAGCATTTACCTCTGTGATTTCTGCTCGAATAAGATCGAGATTAGGTGCTTTTTCCAGTAAGGGGTAAAGGTGATTGTAAAAATTAATCCCCTCGATCATTTTGTATTGATATGGGGCTAAAGAAAAATTAGCGTTGTATTGTTGTGATTGAAAGATGGCATTTTCCCACCGCGAACTAACTAAATGGTCCCATGGCCCACGGCCTTCTTCCCAAAAACACCAAGTACGATCGTTTTGATTTTTTTGCTCTTTTTCAATTAGGGCAATAGAGAGATGATCAAAGGTATTGTTTTGAATTAAGCCGTGTGCAAGGAGTAATCCTGCGGCGCCACCACCACAAATGATGATATCAAAGTGTTTTTTGTTTTTCAAAGCAATCAAAAATAAGGAATTAGGTTGGATGCGAGTAAAGATTGTTTTATAAATCCTTAGTTTTGTAACACAAATCAAATTTGAGCTTTACTATGGAAGCATTCATCTCCTATTTTGAAAATTTAAATCCAATTGTAGGCGCTTTATATGCCACTTTATTTACATGGGGACTTACTGCACTAGGAGCTTCATTGGTGTTTTTTGTCAAGGCTTTGAATCGCGCTTTGCTCGATGGAATGTTAGGTTTTACAGGCGGTGTGATGGTTGCGGCAAGTTTTTGGAGTTTACTCGCCCCAGGAATTGAAATGAGTGAAGGGGAAGGATTTGTCAAAGTTATTCCAGCGGCAGTTGGTTTTGGACTGGGCGCACTATTTATTTTTGCTTTAGATAAAATTTTACCCCATATCCATATCAACTTTAAAGAAAGTGAAGGGATTAAGACTCCCTGGCACAAAACCACACTTTTAGTTTTGGCGATTACCTTACACAATATCCCAGAAGGCTTAGCGGTAGGAGTCCTTTTTGGTGGAGTTGCTGCTGGTCTTCCAGAGGCTTCAATCGCTGGCGCAGTAGTACTCGCTATAGGAATTGGGATTCAAAATTTCCCTGAAGGAATTGCGGTTTCTATGCCGCTAAGAAGACAAGGGGTAAGCCGATTTAAATCCTTTTGGTATGGACAATTGTCGGCTATAGTTGAGCCAGTGGCCGCAGTTATTGGTGCTGTAGCGGTTACTTTTTTCACACCCATTTTACCCTATGCTTTAGCTTTTGCAGCGGGTGCAATGATTTTTGTAGTGGTAGAAGAAGTTATTCCAGAAACCCAACAGGATAAGTACACAGATATCGCTACCCTTGGTTTTATTGGGGGGTTTATTGTGATGATGTGTTTAGATGTCGCCTTAGGTTAAAGCGCTTCTCCCTCTTCAGGATGACTAGTCCATCCTTGTGCCGTTAGCTCAATTTGTTGTCCTAATCCAGTAACAAGATTACAACCAGCGGCGACCTCTGTTATATGCCCAATAACACTCAAGAGCGGATGATTCTTGATAGCTTCAAAATGACTTTGATCAACGGTGAAAAGTAGTTCATAATCTTCGCCTCCATTCAATGCAGCTGTAGTATTATTGAGGTTGAATTCTTTACAGATGGCTAAGACTTGTGGGTCAACAGGAATTTTATCTTCATATATTTGACAACCTACCTTTGACGCCTTAACTATATGCAGTAATTCTGAAGATAAACCATCGCTCACATCAATCATTGAAGTGGGAACAATCTTTAGCTCTTCTAATAATTCAACAATATCTTTTCTTGCTTCTGGTTTGAGTTGACGTTCAATCGCATAGGCATAGGCGGATAAATCTGGTTGAGACTGTGGATTGACTTTATATACTGCTTTTTCACGTTCTAAAATTTGTAAACCGGCATAGGCTCCGCCCAAATCTCCCGATAAGACAATTAAGTCGTTTTCTTTTGCTCCAGAACGATAACTTATATTTTCTTCTTTTACTGAACCAAGCGCAGTAACAGAAATCACTAAGCCCGTTTGTGAACTGGTAGTGTCACCCCCCACAAGATCCACTTTATAGCGGGTACAAGCAAGACCAATTCCCGCATATAATTCTTCAATGGCCTCTAATGGAAATCGATTAGAGACGGCAATACTCACAGTGATTTGGGTAGGATGAGCATTCATGGCATAGATGTCAGATAAATTGACCATGACCGCCTTATAGCCTAAATGTTTTAAAGGAACATAACTCAAATCAAAGTGAACTCCTTCTACCAGCATATCGGTAGAAACAACTGTTTGACCAGGATGATGGAGTATTGCTGCATCATCTCCAATCCCCAATTTAGAGGTGCTTTGAGCGATGGGAAAGCTTTCTTTAATTTTTTCGATTAGACCAAATTCACCCAAAGAGGAGAGTGGCGTAGTGCTAGTTTTTTTTTCTTCAAACATTGGGCAAAAATACAGCCTTTTTGGCAGAATTACCCTAGCGATCGCCAGACTCTTTTTTGGTAGGATTTTTGTTAAGTTTACAATTGAATAAATCTATTTTAATGAAAAAAGTTTTAACGCTTCTTTATTTCCTTGCTGTTTTGTTAGTTGCCTGTACCCCTCTAGACGATAATAGCGCAATGGATATTCCTGAAGTAACTTTTCCAGAGGATCCTATCCCAAATCCACAAGGACAACCCATTCCTGTATTTACAGTAGAAGTAACGCCTTGTGAAGATGGATTTGCTGGGGAATATCCTTGCTCAAATTACAATCTGGTAAATCGCATTAGTCTGGCTAATCTGGGAACAAACTTTGCTAATGATAACTGGGGTTGGACTGACTCAGAATCTGGGAAAGAATATGTTCTTCAAGGGTTAAACAACGGAGTGGCATTTATAGATATTTCAGACCCATCGGCAATGAGATATATTGGAAAATTACCCACTGCTTCTGAGGAGAGTACCTGGAGAGATATCAAAGTGTACAGTAATCACGCCTATGTAGTAAGCGAGGCGCCTGATCATGGACTTCAAGTTTTTGACCTAACACGTTTGAGAAACCAGACTGATTTCCAAACCTTTTCTCCAGATGCTGTTTTAAATACTTTTAGCAGGGCACATAATATCGCCATTAATGAATCAACGGGTTATGCTTATGTAATTGGCGCTAGGGCAAATGGTGCTGCCTATTATTCGGGAGGGCCAGTTTTTATTGATATTAACGCTCCTGCTGCGCCACAAGAAGTAGGGGGTTATGGAGGGTCTTCTTATACCCACGATGCTCATATTGTGACTTATCAAGGTCCAGACCCAGACTACCAAGGAAGAGAAATCTTATTTGGAAGTAACAGTGATGGAGGGGAGAACAATAAGGTCGTTGTATTAGATGTGACAGATAAATCTGCTCCCCGCTTAATTTCTGAAACGACTTATGGCAACGGCGGTTATACCCACCAAGGCTGGGTTGATCCTGATCAACGCTTCTTTTATTTAGGCGATGAACTTGATGAGATTCGCTATGGCAATAACACCCGTACACTTGTTTTTGACATGAGTGATTTAGATAATCCTGTTTTACACTACACCTATGACGGAGTTACAGCGGCCATTGATCACAATGGTTATGTAAAAGATGATGCCCTATTTATTTCTAATTACACCGCAGGTTTTCGCGAGATTGATATTTCTGATATTGCCAATCAAAACATGCAAGAGGTTGGTTTTTTCGATACTTACCCTGAAAACAATAATGCAAGTTTTGATGGAGTTTGGAATGTATATCCTTTTTTTAATAGCGGAATAATTGCCATTAGCGATAGTGACCGCGGCCTTTTTTTGGTTCAAAAAAGTAATTAAATGAAAATGCGGTTACTTTCTCTTTTTGGCTTTCTTCTTTTTGGCGCTTGCACAAAAAATGGGATAGAAAACACTTTTCCACGACAAGAACGACACAGGCTAGAATCACTACAGTTATTTGGCGGAAGTGAGGAAGATATTGCTCATGCCATTATATCGACCCAAGACGGGGGCTTTGCTATTTTAGGAAACACAAAAAGCACAAATGGAGATCTTGACGATAAAATGCTCCCCGTTTCTGATCTTTTACTAATTAAATTCACTGCAGACGCTACACCAGAGTGGCACGCTACTTATGGCGGATCTGAAGATGATCGCGGCCATTCTCTTGTTCAATTGTCAGATGGAGGCTATGCTTTATTGGGGTATTCCATGAGTCAAGACGGAGATGCCAGCCTTAATCAAGGGCAACACGATAATTGGGTGATTAGGACCGATGCTGCTGGTGGAATTTTATGGGAGAAAAGTTTTGGTTTCTCGGGGCATGACCACGCTTATAATATTATTGCAACCCAAGACGGAGGATTATTGTTCAACGGCTTTTTAGACGTGACATCTTCTGGAGGTCAAGGAACAACTTTTCAAAAAGGAGGTTTGAGTGCGCGACACGGTGTAGGAGAATTTTGGGTACACAAAATTAATTTGGAAGGCGAGATAGAATGGCGTCAATATTTTGGGGGGACAAATAATGACCGTTCATATGACGCGATCGAAACATCTTCAGGAGATTTTATCGTTGTAGGAACATCAGAGAGTGAAGATGTGGATATCTCGAATCCTCATGGAGGATATGATATATGGGTGATCAAATTAGACCAAGAAGGGAATTTAATTTGGCAGCGTTCTTTTGGCGGAAGCCAATATGACGCCGCTAATGCTGTGACCCTTGATCACGCAGAAAATATTTATGTATTTGGGAATACTTTTAGCGAAGATCAGGATGTTTCTTCTCCCTTAGGTCAATCGGATATGTGGTTAGTTTCTTTAAATCAAAATGGAGATTTACTTAGTGAGCAAAGCTTTGGGGGCTCTGGCTTTGATATGGGTCGTGACTTAGCCTTTAACAGTCAAGGAGAGTTGTGGCTATTGGGTTATAGCCAAAGTGAGGACATTGATTTCTCACGTAACGCAGGAGATAACGATATAGCACTCTTACAATTGGATCAAAATTTATTTCCTAAACAACATTTTAATCTGGGCGGAAATGGTCTTGACATCGCCCATGCAGTACTTCCTCTTGAAGACGGGAGATTATTGGTGATTGGGACTTCAGAAAGCCAAAATGAGCTATTTCTCAACAACAGGGGAGGTAAAGATATCTTTATTGCCTTATGGGATGTTGTTTTAGAATAATTCTATTGACTTTATCTATGATGAAACAAGCGTGATAGTGGGCGAAATGAACTATATTTGTACCAAAATTAGAAAACGATTATTTATCCATGATTAAGGTAGCTTCATCAGCGAAAGAAAAAGTATCTGTTTTAATGCAGGAAGAAGGCTTTGACCCCAGTGCAGCTTATGTGCGAGTTGGGGTTAAAAGTGGTGGCTGTTCTGGCTTGTCCTATGACCTTTCTTTTGATGCAGAAAAGCAAGAAAACGATCAGCTTTTTGAAGATAACAATGTTAAGATAGTGGTAGATAAGAAAAGTTTACTTTACCTCGTGGGTACCACTCTAGAATATTCTGGTGGTCTCAATGGGAAAGGTTTTGTCTTTAACAACCCTAACGCTAATAGAACCTGTGGTTGTGGAGAAAGTTTTTCGCTCTAAAAAGAAAGAAGGCATATGGCATATACGGAAGAAGAATTAAAGAAAGAGCTCGAAACAAAAGAGTATGAGTACGGTTTCTATACCGATATAGAATCAGATACTTTCCCTATAGGGTTAAACGAAGATATTGTTCGTGCGATTTCAAAACGCAAACAAGAACCAAAGTGGATGACACAGTGGCGTCTTGAAGCTTTTGCGGCCTGGAAACAAATGGAAGAGCCAGAATGGGCAAATGTGCACTACAAAAAACCCGATTTCCAAGCGATTTCATATTATTCTGCTCCAAAGAAAAAAGACAAATACGAAAGCTTAGATCAGGTTGATCCAGAATTATTAGAAACATTTAATAAACTGGGAATTTCAATCGATGAACAAAAGAAATTAGCCGGAGTAGCGGTAGATATTGTGATGGATTCTGTTTCTGTCGCCACTACTTTCCGCGATACCTTAGCTGAAAAAGGTATTATTTTTTGTTCTATTTCAGAAGCCATTAAAGATTATCCAGAATTGGTGAAAAAGTACATTGGTTCTGTCATCCCTATCAAAGATAACTTTTATGCCGCCTTGAATTCTGCGGTATTTTCTGACGGGTCATTTTGTTATATTCCAAAGGGCGTAAGATGTCCCATGGAACTTTCGACCTATTTTAGAATCAATCAAGCAGGGACAGGTCAATTTGAGCGTACCCTTGTGATTGCAGATGAAGGAAGCTATGTTTCTTATCTAGAAGGCTGTACAGCGCCATCAAGAGATGAAAATCAATTGCACGCTGCTTGTGTAGAGTTGATTGCCCTTGACGATGCCGAAATAAAATATTCAACGGTTCAAAACTGGTTCCCTGGAGATAAAGAAGGAAAAGGCGGGGTCTTTAACTTTGTAACCAAACGCGGAATTTGCCACACCAACGCAAAAATATCTTGGACCCAAGTAGAAACTGGTTCTGCAGTAACCTGGAAATATCCCTCTTGCATTTTAAAAGGGGATAACTCAATTGGAGAATTTTACTCTATCGCAGTGACGAATAATTTTCAGCAAGCAGATACAGGGACAAAAATGGTTCACATTGGAAAGAATACCCGTTCGACTATTATTTCAAAAGGAATTTCTGCTGGAAAATCACAAAACAGCTACCGAGGCTTAGTGCAAGTCAACCCTAAAGCTAAAAATGCTCGAAACTTCTCTCAATGTGATTCCCTTTTAATGGGGAACGATTGTGGAGCGCATACTTTTCCTTATATCGAGGCGCGAAACAATTCGGCACAAATTGAGCATGAGGCAACCACTAGCAAGATTGGAGAAGATCAAATCTTCTACTGCAATCAACGCGGTATTGATACAGAAAAAGCCATTGCACTTATTGTAAATGGATTTAGTAAGGAAGTACTCAATAAACTTCCCATGGAATTCGCCGTTGAGGCACAAAAATTATTAGAAATCTCCCTCGAAGGATCAGTAGGGTAATCGATAAACTATATGCTTACAGTAAATAAACTACACGCTAGTGTAGAAGAAAAAGAAATATTAAAAGGAATCAACCTGCAAGTAAATCAAGGTGAGACACATGCGATTATGGGGCCAAATGGCTCTGGTAAAAGCACCCTCTCTACTGTGATTGCGGGTCATGAAGATTATGAAGTTGAAAAAGGAAATATTCTTTTTGATGGAGAAGATCTAGCTGAACTCGATGCAGAACAACGCGCCCACAAAGGGATCTTTTTATCTTTCCAATATCCAGTAGAAATTCCCGGTGTAACAGTGACTAACTTCATCAAAACCGCGATCAACGCTTCTAGAAAAGCACAAGGTTTAGAAGATATGCCTGCGAACGAGATGCTCAAAAAGATTAGAGAGAAAGCAGCCTTATTAGAAATTGACTCAAAATTCTTATCTCGATCGTTAAACGAAGGTTTTTCTGGTGGAGAAAAGAAGCGCAATGAGATCTTTCAATTGGCGATGTTAGAACCTAAATTAGCCATCTTAGATGAAACTGATTCTGGTTTAGATATTGACGCCCTAAAGATTGTTGCTAATGGTGTCAATAAATTAAAAAGTAAAGACAATGCAATTGTCGTAATTACACACTACCAGCGTTTATTAGATTATATTGTGCCAGATTTTGTACACGTTTTATACAACGGTCGTATTGTCAAATCTGGAACCAAAGAACTAGCGCACGAACTAGAAGCTAAAGGTTACGACTGGATCAAACAAGAGCTTGCCTAAGATGGAGTTAAAAGAAAAAATGCTATCCTCTTTCATGATTTTAGAGCAAGAATTAGACTTGAGCTCTCCTGTTCATGATATTCGTTCTGAAGGCCTCAAGACTTTTGAAGCAAAAGGTTTTCCAACTAACAAGCTCGAAGCATGGAAATATACTTCTATCGCAAAGCTACTAAAAAAAGACTACAGCCTTTTCCCCAAGAAGGAAACCACCATTGAATTAAAAGACGTAAAAAAATACTTTTTGTATGAGATTGACTCTTACAAAGTAGTTTTTATCGATGGGGTTTATAGCCCGTTTTTGTCTGATACCACTCACGATGGAATTGATGTTTGCTTGCTTTCTGCCGCCTTGTCAAAAACCAAATACAAAAAGATCATTGACAAGTATTTCAATCAAGTTGCTGATAAAAAAGAAAACTTAACAGCCTTGAATACTTCTTTTGCAAAAGAAGGAGCCTACATTTATATTCCTAAATCTGTTGTTGCAGAAAAGCCTATACAGATCATTCACTTTTCTACTGGAGAGCAGGGAGACTTTATGTTGCAACCGCGTTCTCTTGTGGTGGCCGAAGAAAATTCACAGTTGCAAATTATTGAGCGTCATCAAAGTTTAGCAGAACACGCAGTATGGACAAATGCTGTAACTGAAATCTTTGCCGAAAAAAACGCCATTGTAGATTATTACAAAATCCAAAACGATCGCCACGATGCATCGCTTGTTGATAATACCTATATCGCACAACAAAGCAGTAGTAATGTGAAAGTCCACACTTTCTCTTTTGGCGGAAAATTGACGAGAAATAATTTGAACTTCTATCAAAAAGGAGAACACATTGATTCTACCATGAAAGGAATCACCATTATAGAAGATCAACAACATGTCGATCACTATACCTTGGTGAACCACGAAAAACCCAATTGCGAAAGTCATCAAGACTATAAAGGAATTTATTCTGATAAAGCGGTAGGCGTCTTTAACGGTAAGATTTATGTCGATCAAATTGCCCAGAAGACCAACGCCTTTCAACAAAACAACAATATTTTATTAGACGATAAAGCCACGATAAATACCAAGCCACAACTGGAAATTTTTGCAGATGATGTAAAATGTTCTCACGGTTGTACCATTGGACAGCTAGATGAAGAAGCTTTGTTTTACCTTCGTACTCGTGGGATTCCTAAAAAGGAAGCCAAAGGTTTACTCACCTATGCCTTTGCGAATAATGTCTTGGAAAGTGTAGCTATACCTGCGCTTAAAACAAGAATCAATAAGTTGATTGCTATGAAATTAGGGGTTGAAATAGGGCATGACTTATAAGGCATTAGACATTCATAAGATCCGTTCGGATTTTCCCATTCTTCAGCGCGAAATAAACGGCCAAGCTTTGGTCTATTTTGACAATGCGGCTACTTCCCAAACGCCTCAGCAAGTCATTGATATAATTGTTGAATATTACAGTCAATACAATGCGAATATTCATCGTGGGGTTCACAGTTTAAGTCAAGAAGCGACAGATGCTTATGAGCAGGCACGCCAAAAGGTGCAACAACATTTTAATGCAGGAAAACTGCATGAGATTATTATTACTTCTGGGACTACCCATAGCATTAACATAATTGCTTCTGGCTATTGCGATATTTTAAAAACTGGTGATGAGCTTGTCGTCTCTGCAATGGAGCACCATTCTAATATAGTGCCCTGGCAAATGTTATGTGAAAAAACAGAGGCGATATTAAAGGTAATCCCCATGACCCAACAAGGGACACTGGATATGCAAGCCTATGAAAGCCTGTTGAATACCAATACAAAACTCGTCTTTGTCAACCATGTTTCTAACGCTTTAGGGACAGTCAATCCCATTGAAGAAATCATTGCAAAGGCCCATGGAGTAGGGGCAAAAGTTTTAATCGATGGTGCACAAGCAGCCCCACACATCAAGACAGATGTACAAGCGTTAGATATAGATTATTATGTGACTTCTGCCCATAAATTATGCGGGCCAACTGGAGTAGGAATGCTCTATGGGAAAGAAGAATTACTCAATCTTCTACCACCTTATCAAGGAGGCGGAGAAATGATTGCAGAGGTGACTTTTAAAAAAACCACCTATGCCGACTTGCCGCATAAGTTTGAAGCAGGTACACCTAATATTGCGGGTGGTATTGCCTTTGGCGCAGCCTTAGATTATATAAATGCCATTGGTTTTGATGCCATTGCTACCTATGAGAAAGAATTATTAGATCATGGGACTGAACAACTCAAAGCGATTGAAGGGGTTGAAATTTATGGCGAAGCCGAAGAAAAAACAGCCGTGATTTCTTTTAATGTTAAGGGGATACACCCTTATGATATTGGGAGTATCTTAGACAAAATGGGGGTAGCCGTTCGTACAGGACATCATTGTGCACAACCCATTATGGACTATTACCAGATCCCGGGAACAGTTAGGGCCTCGTTTTCTTTTTACAATACCAAAGAAGAAATTGACCAAATGATTGTTGCGCTAAAACGCGCCATGGCGATGTTGCAATAAATCGTATCTTTATAAGGCTATGACCATACAAGAAACCCAACAAGAAATTATCGAAGAATTCAGCCTATTTGAAGACTGGATGCAACGTTATGAATACATGATCGAGCTAGGAAAATCCCTACCCATCATCCCAGAAGAATTTAAATCAGACGATAATATCATCAAAGGTTGTCAAAGTAAAGTCTGGGTACACGCTCAATTAGATCAAGATAAACTGCAATTTTCTGCAGATAGTGACGCGATTATTACCAAAGGCATTATCGCAATTTTAATTCGCGCTTTCTCTAATCAACACCCCAAAGATATTTTAGCAGCCAACACCGATTTTATAGATGAAATTGGCTTAAAAGAGCATTTATCGCCCACACGAGCAAATGGATTGGTCTCTATGATCAAGCAAATAAAATTATACGCTATAGCCTTTCAAACGCAACTCAACTAATCATGTCAGAAGCAACAATTGATTCCCACGACCTAGGCGAGAAAATCGTCAAAGTTCTCAAGACTATTTTTGATCCAGAAATCCCGGTCGATATATATGAGTTGGGGTTGATCTATGACGTTTTTGTCAACGAAGATCACGATGTGAAAATTTTAATGACCCTTACTACTCCTAACTGTCCAGTAGCAGAAACTCTACCTGTTGAGGTAGAAGAAAAAGTCAAGTCAATTAATGAGGTAAAAGATGCCGAAGTAGAGATTACTTTTGACCCGCCATGGACACAGGAGTTGATGAGTGAAGAAGCTAAGCTAGAACTAGGATTCTTATAATATGTCTGGCGAAATTGTCAATAGAGTGGCAAAAAGTCCTTTGATCACTTTTGATCTAGAGGAACACTATCCAGAAGGGAAGAGGGTCGTTTTAGATTTAAGCCAGTGGTTAGAACAAGGTTTTATTTTACGTGAAAAAGAGTTTAGAGCTGCGTTAAAAAGTGTTGATTTTTCGATTTATCAAGACAGCTATGTGGCCTTGTATTGTTCTACAGATACGCTATTGCCTGCATGGGCTAATCTTTTAGTGACCACTTATCTTCAACCCATCGCAAAGAAAGTAATTTGGGGCTCTTTAGAAGAATTAGAAAACGCTATTTTTCAAGATTTAATACAGTTGCTTCCAGTGACGCCCTATAAAAATAAGTCTGTGATTATTAAAGGTTGTACAGATAAAGCCATTCCCCCTTCGGCATTTATTGCTTTGGTGGAGAAATTACAACCCCATGTCAAAAGCTTAATGTATGGGGAAGCTTGTTCTTCTGTACCTTTGTATAAAAAGTAAGCTTGTCTGTTTCTAAAAAAGTATTGATTCTTAGCTATTACTGGCCGCCCTCTGGAGGCTCTGGAGTACAACGCTGGATGTATTTTGCGAAGTACCTCAAACAATTAGGTTGGGAGCCCATTATTATCACCGTGGACGAAAAACATGCGGCTTACCCACAGTTAGACCAAAGTCTTTTAAAAGAAGTAGAGGGGATTAGGGTAATTAAAACCGCTACACGTGAACCTTTGCGGTTGTATTCTCGCTTAATCAGTGGAAAAGCTGCGAAAGGAATTCCTCAAGGGGAGGTCAATACCAAAAGCTTTTTTGGGAATTTAGCTGCCTATATTCGTGGAAATTACTTTATTCCAGATGCGAGAAAAGGCTGGGTCCCTTTTGCAGTCGAAGCAGCACAAAAAATACTTAAGCAAGAAAACATCGAACACTTGATTACGACAGGCCCCCCACATTCAACCCATATAGCAGGTTTACGATTGATTGATCTTTTTCAATTGAACTGGTGGGTGGATTTTCGCGATCCGTGGACTGATGTCTTTTACAATAAACAAATGCGCCAAAGTAAAAGGAGTCAAGCCAAAGACGCTCAACTAGAGATGGCTGTGCTTAAAAAGGCGAGTGGGGTAATTACGACCATAGGAGGAGAATTGCACCAAAGTCTAAAAGCAAAAGTACCCCACCAAAAGTTTGTTACGCTAGCTAATGGCTTTGATGAAGAGCTAATGAATAACATAGTTTCTCTTCCTCCTAAAGACGTTTTTCATGTCGTATATACAGGTTTGCTTACCCAGCAGCAAGCGTATTTTTCAATCCTTAAAGCATTGCTACAATTAAAAGGAGACCGTCCCATTCGTTTTTCTTTGGCGGGGAATATTTCCGATAGTATTTTAAAAGAAATTCGATCTGCTTTACCACATGTCGAGGTAATTTATCACGGTTATCTAGACCATTCGGCCGCCATTGCATTAATGAAAAGTGGACACCTATTACTGAATTTTATTTTTGCGGGTGCAACCAGACAAATGATTTCCGGGAAATTATTAGAATATTTTGCTACACAGATCCCAGTACTTTCCATTGGATATCCGCTTTCTGACGCAGGTGAATTTATCGCCCAAGGAAGTTGTGCTAAAATGATCGAGAGTGAAGATCAAGTCGCGATTAACGAGTTTATCCAAGCCTTATTTGAAGGAAATAAAGCCCAAAAGAACATGATTGAAAACATTGATCAATGGAGTAGAAAAGCGATTACCCAGCGCTTAATCAAAACAGTTCTTTCCTAAGATTATTATTGTTTTTTGATCACCCAGAAAATTGGGGCTAAAAACTAATCAATACTACTGGTAAAAACCAGCCCCCTATACCATTACTTTTATTTACTGTTACAAAGAAGGTTTTAAGTTGGATGTAAGTAAATGTCCCTAGAATGAGTAATTGCATCCATTGCAATAATTGCAGTTCGATTTATGTAATCTCAGTTCTCTTTTGAAGACCACTTAACAAGAGAAAGAGTAAGGTCGCAATCAAGGGTAAACCCCAAATATGAATGCGGGGGTCAAAACCATCTGGAATACCTTTAGCATTACAGTGAATTGGGATTTCTGTAGGGAGGTCATTAAAATGAATTAGTGTAAACCCCGACATTAAAGTAATTAAAAATAGTGTGGCATATTTTAGTTTGTTGTTTCCCATTTTATTTTTTGTAAAAATTCATCTCATCCAGGTATTCCCAACTCTCTAGGGGCAAGAGAGGGCGAACGTTTTTCCCTGCTTTAATCCATTCTCTTATTTGAGAAGAAGCGACCTCTACTTTAGGAGCATCAACTAAATGGATGTTGTTGTGTTTTTCTAATTCTTTAGCAGGAGCTGCGGCTCCGTTTCTGGGATAAACATAAAGGGGGTAGCTGTCAAGAATAACCTCGAAGTTTTTCCATTTGTGAAAAGAGGCTAAATTATCTTCTCCTATTAAAAGGGCAAACTTTTTATTGGGGTATTTTTCTTCTAGTCTAATCAGGGTGTCACAGGTATAGTTTGGTCTAGGAAGATCGAATTCTATGGTACAGGGTTCAAGACTGGGATATTCTCTAGTCGCTCGATAAACTAATTCTAAACGGTGGTTGTTAGCCAGCATACTTAGCTTTTGTTTGAGAGGATTTTGCGGAGTGACTACAAACCATATTTGGTCTAAGTCAGTATGTTCTGCAAAATGATTAGCGAGAATTAAGTGCCCATTGTGAATAGGGTTAAAGGTCCCAAAAAACAAACCGATTTGTTGCATATCACAAAGGTAGCAAATTGCTTAGGAACGTAAGAATTCTTTCACTAAACGCACTACTTCTTTTTTTGCTTTTGCAAGATTCTCGTTGACTAGAATTACATCAAAGTCTTGAGAGTAAATTAATTCTGTAGCCGATTTGTCAAGGCGTTGTTGTATTTTCTTCTCTGTTTCTGTCTTGCGTTGACGCAAGCGTTTTTCTAATTCTTCTAATGAAGGAGGCTGTACAAAAACAGCTAAGGTTTCTTCTGGATACTGTTCTTTAATATTTAACCCACCAATTACATCGATATCAAAAAGGACATTTTTTCCTTCTTTCCACAAACGTTTTACTTCAGAACGAAGGGTGCCATAAAAAGCCCCTTCATAGACTTCTTCATATTCAATGAATGCGTCTTCTTCAATTTTTTGACGAAAGTCTTCTTCACTTAAAAAGTAATAATCTACCCCGTCTTTTTCTTCTCCACGTGGAGGACGAGAAGTAGCAGAAATCGAGAAACCTAAAGGTAGACTTTGCAATAATAAATGGTGAACTAAAGTAGTTTTTCCGCTTCCTGATGGGGCAGAAAACACAAAGAGTTTTCCGGTTTTCATGTTATAACACGTTAAGTAACTGTTCTTTGATTTTCTCTAATTCGTCTTTCATTTGAACGACAATTTTTTGTAAGCCAGCGTGGTTTGCCTTAGATCCAATGGTGTTGATTTCTCGACCCATTTCTTGTGCAATAAAGCCTAGTTTTTTTCCATTCGCTTGATCTTGCGCCATAATCTCTTTAAAGTAGTCAATATGATTAGCCAAACGTACTTTTTCTTCTGTGATATCGTACTTTTCAAGATAGTAAATTAGCTCTTGTTCTAGTCTGTTTTGGTCTACATTAATGGCTAATTGTTCAAGGGCATTATGTAGTTTTTCTGTAACCTTTATTTTACGTTCTGGATCAATTTCTATCACATCTTCAAGCAATTGAGATAGATTGGCCAGGCGTTTATTAAAATCTACCATTAAGGCTTTCCCTTCGTCTTTACGGTGTTGATTGACCTTGTCTAAGGTTGTAGAAAATAATTCTAATACGGTTTCTTTTTCTGCGTCATTTAACGCTTCTTTTTCTGTTTTAAGGGCATCGGGTAAACGCACAGCCATTTTGAGTAATTCTGTCGTGTCCCCGCTGTGAATTTCTTTCAATTGTTGTAAATAGGCTTGAATGACCTGCTTGTTTAAAATAGTTGCGCTTTCTGTACCAGAATTATCAACGAACACAGAAACATCAATCTTTCCACGAATTAACTTGCGGTTAATTTGATTGCGTAATAACGGTTCAAGCTCTCTATAGCAATGGGGTGTTCTAAAGTTTAGATCAATATTTTTACTGTTAAGTGTTCTTAACTCTATGGTGATCTTTTTGTGCTGAAATTGGGTCTCACCTTTCCCAAAGCCTGTCATGGATACAATCATTTGCTTGCCTATAATACCTTAATCTTGATATTTCTAAAGGAAACTTTATCGTCGTGATCCTGTAGCCCTATCTTTCCTGTTTTGAATGCTCCAAAACCTTTCCATCCTTTAAACTTACTATTCTTAACTAGCTCATCCCAAACTTCTCCACTAAGAGGAAAGCGAACGATTTCTGTACCGTTAAAAACAACATTTCCTTCATTGACGTTGTGATCGACAGTTAATAATACATGATTCCATTCTCCAGCAGGGTTGCATACATCTGCAGTGGGTTGCACTAGATCATAGAGTGCACCCGCTTGATGAAATTTTGGATTGACTTTAGCGTCTGGATGGCGTTCATTATCTAAGATTTGAATTTCTGGCCCAGTAACATAGGGTTCTCCAAACTCTTCTCCCTCTTGTACGCCCCAGAAAATACCGCTATTTCCTGCTTCAGAAACGTTCCATTCGATGGAAAGGATAAAACTGGTAAAGCTTTGATCGGTAACTATATTTTTGCCACCGTCTCCCCATTTTCTATCTTCTCTGGGGTCAAAGGTTAAAACACCGTCTTTGACACTCCATTCTTCTCCTATTTTATCTCCATTGTATTGGTGCCATCCGTTAAGGGTTTCTCCATCAAAGAGACTAATCCATTCTTCTTTTGCTGGAGCTTCTTGTTCAACCTCGGTTTTAGTTTCAGTTTCTTTTTTCTTTTGAGTGGTTCCCTGACAAGAACTCAAGGTGACTAGTCCTACGACTAGCAGAATTAATTGTTTTTTCATGATAACTATATGTTTAAAATATCTTTTAATTGGGTTTGGTCTATGTCTCCTCCGGCAAAATCGTCGAAGGTTTTTTCTGTGGCTTCAATGATGTGATTTTTGATAAATGCAGCCCCTTCTCTTGCGCCTTGTTCAGGACTTTTTACGCAGCATTCCCACTCCATTACTGCCCACACATCACAGCTGTATTCGGTTAATTTTGTAAAAATCGTTTTAAAGTCGATTTGTCCATCTCCAGGAGAGCGATAGCGTCCTGCACGATCTTGCCAATTTCCATATCCACCAAAGGCACCCCTTTTTCCGTTAGGTTTAAATTCAGAATCCTTCACGTGAAAGGCTTTGATAAATTCGTGGTAGTGATCGATATAAGTAATATAGTCGAGTTGTTGTAAGACAAAATGACTAGGATCATATAATATATTGACGCGTTTATGGTTTCCAGTTGCGGCTAAAAATCTTTCAAAGGTTTCCCCGTCGTGCAGATCTTCACCTGGGTGAATTTCATAACAGGCGTCTACGCCGTTTTCGTCAAAAACATCTAGAATGGGGAGCCAACGATTAGCGAGTTCATTAAATCCTAAATCAATGAGTCCGTCTGGTTGTTGTGGCCATGGGTGCCAGTAGGGCCAAAGCAAAGACCCCGAAAAAGTCGCGTGAGCACTAATTCCCAATCTGCGACTTGCGATTCCAGCTTTTTTGACTTGTTCTACAGCCCATGCTGTTCTTGCTTTTGGATTATTTTTAACGGCTTCTGGCGCAAAATTATCAAACATCTTGTCGTAGGCAGGGTGTACTGCAACTAACTGTCCTTGCAGGTGGGTAGATAATTCTGTAATCTCTAATCCATAGGAGTTGATTTTCCCCTTTAATTCGTCACTGTAAGTTTGACTTTCTGCAGCGGTATCTAGGTCGATGAGCCATTTATCCAGGGTAGGGATTTGAATTCCCTTGTACCCTAAATCTGCCGCCCATTGACAAAGTCCGTCCAAGCTGTTGAAAGGGGCTTTTTGATCGATAAATTGCGCCAGAAATACGGCGGGTCCTTTAATTGTTTTCAATTGTTTTTGTTTTTATAAATTCACCCAAACGTTTCCGTTTTGGTGTGATTCTAATACCTTTTCAATAAATAACATGCCTCGAACACCTTCTTCCATATCTGGGAAAGCACCGTGGGTAAATTCTTCTCCGCGAATTGCTTTGGCTACGCCATTGTAAATATTTCCCATGGCATCATATAATCCTTCTGGATGACCTGGAGGAAGTTTTGTGGCATCTTGTGCAAATGCACTGTGGAAATCATAACCTGGTTTTAATACTTGCATGGGTTGACCTTCTTGTAAGTAAGTAAGGTAGTTGGGATTTTCCTGCCCCCACTTTAGGCTTCCTTTTTGTCCATAAATTTGCACTGTGAAGTTGTTTTCTTCTCCTGTGGCAATTTGTGAAGCGCGTAAAACCCCCTTGCAATAGTCAGAAAAACGGACTAAGATGGTTCCGTCAACATCCATTTGGTTGTCTGGATAGCGGTAATTAAGATCTGCTAATAATTGCTTTACTCTGCTCCCGGTGACATATTCTACCATATCAAATGCATGGGTCCCTATATCTCCAATACAACAGCTTAAACCTCCTTTTTCTGGGTCAAGACGCCAGATAGATTTTCTTAAATCTGCTTGATGCATAAAGGGATTAATCCACCCTTGATAGTATTGTAAATCTACCTTTTGCATTTCTCCAATTACGCCATCGGAAATCATTTGCTTCATTTGACGAATCATGGGATAGCCGGTATAAGTATAGGTGACAGCAAAAACAAGTTGTTTCTGGTTTTGAATGGCCTCTAACTCTAATGCTTCGGCATGGGTTGTGGTCAAGGGTTTTTCACAGATCACATTAAAATCATTTTCCAACAGCTTTTTTGCCATGGGAAAGTGTAAAAAGTTCGGGGTTAATACAGAAACGACCTCAATGCGCTCTTCTTGTGGTAGTTTCACTTCTGCTTCAATTAGATCTTCAAAAGTGTCGTAAACGCGATTTAAAGGCACTCCTATATGGGTTGCAAAACTTCGATTTTCTGGAGGATTAGGGTTAAAACACCCTCCTACAATTTGATATCGATCAAACATATTTGAGGCAATGCGGTGAACTCCACCGATAAGGGAGTCTCCTCCACCTCCTAAAATTCCTAAACGTATTTTGTGGCTCAATTTATTCTTCTTTAATTTCTATTTTCTCGTCTTTAAAGATAAGCATAAATAAGACGAGTACTCCAATGGCAAAAGCGGCAGGAAGTATCCAGATCATCTCCCAGTTATGCGTTCCGTTATCAAGTAAATAAGTGTCAGAGATTTTTCCTGCTACCCAAAATCCAACGAGCATTCCTACTCCATAGGTAGCTAAAGTGATTAAACCTTGTGCGGCACTTTTTACTTTTTCACCCGCTTTAAAGTCAGTGTAGATTTGTCCAGAAACAAAAAAGAAATCATAACAGATTCCGTGTAGGGCAATCCCTATAATTAACATAAAAGTCAATTCCCCAGCATTACCATAAGCAAACAAGGCATAACGCACTGTCCAGGCAAGCATTCCAACTAGAATTGTTTTTTTGAAGCCAAATTTTTTAAAGAAAACCGGAAGGAGTAACATGAATAAGACCTCACTAATCTGACCTAAGGTCATTTTCCCTGTTGGATTTTCCATTCCTAACTCTACTAAAAATGGGTTAGCCTGTTGGTAATAAAAGGCCAAAGGAATACAAATTAAAACAGAGGTGATGAAGAACATCAAAAAGTTGCGGTCTTTCAATAATTTTAAGGCGTCAAAACCTAAGATGTCTCCCAAAGATAAGGCTTCTCCCCCTGTATTTGAAGGAGGGGTTTTAGGTAACGTAAAACTGAAAAGCCCTAAAATAAACGAAGCGACAGACACCATTAAAAAGGTATTGGCTAATGCTCCAGCAGCAATTGCATCAGGCGCATCCCAACTAAGGTAGCTAATCACTAATCCTGCGACTATCCATCCAATTGTCCCAAAGACACGAATCAAAGAAAACTCTTTTGCTGGGTCTTTCATTTGATTAAATGAGACAGAATTAACTAAGGCGAGTGTAGGCATGTAAACTAGCATATAGCCAAAGACATAGGGGTAAAAAGTCGCAAAGTCTCCTGCTTGTGCCATTAAATACATCAAGCCACCCCCAATGAGGTGAAGCACCCCCAAGATACGTTCTGCGTTAAAATAGCGATCGGCAATTAGTCCAATAAATAGTGGGGCAATTATTGCTCCCCATGATTGGGTAGAAAAGGCCATGGCGGTCTCAGCTCCACTTGCTCCTAGATTTTTTCCTAAAAATGTTCCCAGGGTCACAAACCACCCTCCCCAAATAAAAAATTGGAGGAACATCATAAAGGATAATTGAAATTTAGTCGTTGAATTCATTTTGGTTAATAGTATTGATTAAACAATCAGTTTGGCTTTTTCTAGCAATAAGTTTTTGGTCGCAAGAATCCCCTCTACTTCAGAGAGGCTGCTTCCTTCATATTCTACACCAATAAACCCGTTATATCCAGCAGATTTAACCAGCTCTAACATGCGTAAATAATCTGTATTGGTCTCATTGCCTTGTGCATCAAAGTCATGGGATTTTGCACTAACGGCAAATGCACGTGGCATCAATTCTTGTACTCCTTTGTAGCGGTCATATTCTTTCACGCAATTTGCTCCCCAGCGCTCGCCATCTTTTCTTTCTAAACAAAAGTTACCAAAATCTGGTAGTGTCCCACAGTTGGATTGATTGACTTCGTCTAGCATTTCAATAACTAGGGCAGCGTTAGAAGAGAGGTAACCATGATTTTCAACAATAATATTGACCTTGTAAGGTGCGGCAAATTCTCCTAACTTACGCATACTCTCTGCAGATTGAGCTTTCCAAGCTTGTTCATCTCTCTCTCCAAAAAGATTAATTCGTAAAGAATGACATCCCATGGCGGCCGCTACTTCTACCCAAGTTTTATGATTTTCTATTGCTTTGTTGCGCTCACTTACGCTGGGAACGGCTAGATCTCCCTCGCCATCAATCATAATAAGTAAATTTTCTATCCCATTTGCTTTTGCTTGGGTGTTTGATTTTTTGATAAATTGTTTTAAAGCAATGTTTTTATTTTTTGTCTCGCTTAGATCTTTGTAGAGTTGATTGACATATTCGATCCCTTCAAAACCCAGTTCTTTTGCTTTTGCAGCAAAGTTATAAGGGTTTAGGACTCCTTTTTGTATAGCATTGTGCAATGACCATTGTGCTAATGAGAGTTTAAAAAAGGGTGAAGACGATAGGTTACCATCTAAAAAATGCTTCCCTAAAGTATTGGCTGATAAGGTTCCTAGAGCAGAGGCTCCAAGGCCTAGGACTAAACTGTTTTGAATAAATTTTCTGCGTTCCATAAGTAAGTGAAATTAGCACAAACAATGTAATAATACTAAATCAAACTAAAGATTTATGCCTTTGTCGTTTTTGTTTATATAAACGAAAACGTTTTAAATTAATATTTTAACATAATTAAAGAAAAATATTGAGGAAAGCTCATTACTAAACCCTAATTTAGGATGGAATAAATCACTCAAAGAATGAGCAATGCTAGTTTTGAATCCCAATACGATGCCATCGTCGTAGGGACCGGAATAAGCGGCGGATGGGCTGCTAAAGAATTGACAGAAAAAGGACTAAAAACCTTAGTGCTTGAAAGAGGTAGAATGGTCAAGCACATTGAAGACTATCCTACAATGAATAAAGACCCATGGGATTTTCCGCACGGAAACGTTATTACAAACGAGACCAGAGAAAGACAACCCAAACAAAGTCGAACAGGTTATACCACACGAGAAGATTCTAAACACTTTTTTGTAGATGACATCAAGCATCCCTATAACGAGGACAAGCAATTTGACTGGTGTCGTGGATATCATGTAGGAGGGCGTTCCATTATGTGGGGAAGACAAAGTTACCGTTTGAGTAATTTTGATTTTGAAGCAAATTCAAAAGATGGTATAGCAGTAGATTGGCCCATTCGCTATGAAGATATTGCACCATGGTATTCTTATGTAGAACAACATGCAGGTATTTCAGGAGAATTATTAGGCTTAGATCACTTTCCAGACGGAGAGTACCTTAAACCTATGGAGTTAACCTGTGTTGAGGATCACCTAAAAGAATCTATAGCAGAAAAATATACCGATCGTTTATTGACCATTGGTCGTGTCGCTCATATTACCGAAGGGACCAAGCCCGGAGCTGGTAGAATAAACTGTCAATACAGAAATCGCTGTAGTCGCGGTTGCCCTTTTGGTGGATATTTTAGTAGTAATTCTTCTACTTTACCTATGGCTGAAGCCACTGGGAACATGACCTTACGTCCCAATTCAATCGTACATGAAGTTATTTATGATCCCGAAACGAAAAAAGCTTCTGGGGTTCGTGTGATTGATGCAGAAACGAAAGAAAGCATGGTGTTTAATGCCAAAGTAGTTTTCTTGTGCGCTTCTGCAGTAGCCTCTACTTCAATTTTATTACAATCTAAATCTGAATATTTCCCTAACGGAATGGGGAATGCCTCTGGAGAACTAGGGCATAATATCATGGATCACCATTTCCAAGTAGGAGCTTATGGTGAGTTTGATGGATTCAACGATAAATATTACACTGGAAGAAGACCCAACGGAATTTACATTCCACGCTTTAGAAATATCGGTGGAGAAACAGATCGTAAAGACTTTTTAAGAGGCTATGGTTATCAAGGTAGCGGTAGTCGAGGATCTTGGACAGAAAATGTCAAAGAAATGGCCTATGGCCCAGAATTCAAGGAAGCAATCATGAATCCAGGTGGATGGACCATGGGATTAAACGGTTTTGGAGAGGTATTGCCTTACCATGAAAACCGCATGTACCTAGACTATGAAAAATTAGACGAATGGGGATTACCCACTGTAACTTTTGATGCTGATATTAAAGAAAATGAGCGTGCCATGCGTAAAGACATGAAAGAGCAAGCGGTCAAAATGTTAGAAGAAGCTGGGTTTAAAAACGTTCAAGGTTATGATAATGACTACCATTTAGGTCTAGGAATCCATGAAATGGGAACAGCTAGAATGGGACGCGACCCTAAAACTTCTGTCTTAAACGGTAACAATCAGCTGCATGAAGTATCCAATGTATTTGTTACGGATGGTGCTTGTATGACATCTGCAGGAAATGTAAACCCTTCCTTAACTTATATGGCATTAACGGCACGTGCCGTGAACTTCGCCGTTGGACAACTAAAAAAGAACAACCTGTAAAATAAATATTATGCAAAGAAGAACCGCATTAAAAAATATAGGCCTCTCATTTGGAGCACTTACGCTTACCCCAACGGTAGCGAGCTTATTACAAAGTTGTCAAACAACTGAAGCAGGTTGGGCCCCCACCTTATTATCTCAAGAGAACGCAGATGTGATGGCAAAAATCATCGATGTAATGTTGCCCACTACAGCGAATGTCCCTGGGGCAAGTGATTTGAATTTAATTCAATTTATCGATGGATATCTCGCTAATGTAAGTAGTCCAGATGAGCAAGAATTTGCTAAAATGGCGACGGGTATTTTCGCAGGTGTTGCACAAGCAGCCGCCGGAAAAGAGAATGCTACAGAGCTAACTGCAGAAGATATCGATGTACAGTTAAATAAATTTCTAAGAGCCGCTCCCGAAGATTTAGCTACTCGAGGCGAAGCATTTAATACATATTTAGCTGGACTAGAGGAGGGTACTGCTGGAGCACCACCAATTGAAGGAGTGTGTCAAAGTTATTTATTCAACCTTCGTTCATTAGCCATTCGCGCTTTTGAGGGGAATGCTATTATTGGGAAAGAGCATTTAGCCTATGCACCCGTACCTGGTCAACAAAAAGGGTGTGTCGATTTACAAGAGGCTACAGGCGGGAAAAAGTGGGCTTTATAAGCTGCGTAAGTATTCAGCAATCGCTCTTGCTTCTTCTTGACTAAGATTTTGATTAATCATCAAGATATTACTGTATTCTGCTAATAAAGCTTTTGCAATAGGATCTTCTTTGACCATTTCGGTAGGATTCATTAACATATTCATGACCCAGGCTGGGTGACGACGCTCATAAATGCCCTTCATTGCGGGACCAATTAGTTTTCCTTCTGCCTTGTGACAGGCGGTGCATTTTTGTTTGAAAGCAGTGGCCCCTTCTTTGACCATAGCCTCGTCTATAGCACTATCAAATACAAGATCTTTTATTGGTCCAATTCCACTATTGTCTAGATCAACAGGAGTTGTTGTTTTTTCTTCTACTGCCTTTGTTTCTTCTTTTTTTGTGCGATTAAATTTAAATCCATCGTCTTTTTCTTCGTTTGAAGAACCACAGGCGACAAAGGTTGCGGCTAATAAGAGGGTGTATATCTTTTTCATTGAGATGCTAATTATATAGTTAAATGTAATGGCTTGTCGTTAGAATTACAAAAATGATGACAAAATCTGTTAAATTGTTTTCGAAAACGATTTTAAAACTCCTTTTTTCAGACAGAATCAACACTATTTCGCACCCTTTTTGTCACTAAATAAACTCCTGCAAACACCAGTAAAGTAGCAAAAGATTTGATCAAATCCATCTGGTCGTTCCCAGTAAATGTGGCATAAACGATCGCGATAATGGGTTGTACATAGGTCAACACCCCAATGGTAGTAGGGGGAACCTCTCTTAATGCATACATATTAAGTAAATAAGCGAAGAAGGTGGTAAACAGTAAAACAAAACCTATTCTCCATAAGGCGTCCCATGGTAAAATTTGCCAATCCACTGCTAGTAATTCTTTATTGCCAAAGGGTAAATTCATTAACACCCCCAAAGGGAACATCCATTTCATTAATGTTATAACCTGGTATTTTTTTGTGATGGGTTTCATTATGACTAAATAAGCTCCATAACTAAATGCATTGATGAGCATCATCGCATTTCCTAAAGGGATATTAGGCGCATTTTTTGTAAAGGCACTGCCATACAATACAAGGGTTAAGGCCCCGCCAAAACCTAAAATAATACCCATGAATTTTAATGAAGTAATTTTTTCTTTTAAAAATAGCCAAGAAAGTAACATTACTATGATAGGCATAATGGTGATGATCACAGAGCTATTAATTGGTGTTGAAAGGCTTAACCCGCGAATAAAAAAGACCATATTTAAACACATACCAAAGGCAGTAGCGGCAAAGATTCTAAGATAATCTTGACGTTCAATTTTTTCCGAAGGATAAAAAAGACTCAAACCACCAAAAAGGACAGAAGCAGTAATGACCCGTAATAGCACTAAACCATAAGGCCCTATATAATCTGGCATAATTACCTTCATAATGGTATGGTTTAAGCCATAAATAGTGGTAGCGCCTATGGCGGCGAGTAAAGCGAGAAAATGTTTATCCATCGAGCGCGGCTTTTGCTGCGGCAACAGTAGCCTTTGTGTTTCCTATATAAAGATTGTCTTGATACAATAAAACAGGTCGTTTTAAAAAGGTGTAATGGGAGAGTAATAAAGCTTTAATATTAACCTCATCTAAGGTGCTTTTATCAATTTCTTTTAGCTTTTGAGCCCGCTTGTTCAATAGAGCTTCATAAGACCCACTAAGCTCATAAAGGGGCTCCAATTGTTCTTCTGTGAGTGGATTTTTTTTGACATCAATTTGCTTGATATCATCGGTTAAAGTTAAAGTTTTCATGATCCTTTTGCAGGTATCACAACTGTCTAAATAATAAAATAAATGCATTGATTTTCAACTTTTGAGCAAAGTAAATCAAAATTAGCCAAAGCAAATAGAAATCAAGGGAATCTCTTACCTTTGTAACAATATTTTGAAGAGATCACATGGAAAAAAAATTGCGATTTAACAGTGCAACTATTCATGGAGGACAAACGCCAGATCCAGCATATGGCGCGGTAATGCCTCCTATTTATCAAACCTCTACCTATGCGCAAAAAACCCCTGGTGGGCATAAAGGATTTGAGTACAGCCGCACCCATAATCCCACCCGTCAAGCCCTTGAAAAATCTTTGGCAAGTATTGAAAACGGGAAACACGGCTTAGCCTTTGCCTCTGGATTAGCCGCTATGGATGCCGTGATGAAGTTACTCCAACCAGGAGATGAGGTGATTTCAACCAATGACCTCTATGGAGGTTCTTACCGATTGTTTACCAAAATATTTGAAGGCTTTGGCTTAAAATTTCACTTCGTTGGTATGAACGATTTAGCGAATGTCGAAGCAGCCATTAATAAAAATACCAAATTGATTTGGGTTGAAACGCCTACTAATCCCATGATGAATGTTGTCGATATAGCGACTGTATCCCAGTTGGCCAAAAAGAATAATTTACGTCTAGCGGTTGATAATACTTTTGCCTCCCCCTACTTGCAACAGCCCCTTAACTTTGGGGCAGATATTGTGATGCACTCTGCGACCAAATATTTAGCCGGGCATTCAGACGTTGTTTTAGGCTCCCTTGTGGTTAACGATGATGACTTGCACGAACGCCTAGCTTTTATACAAAACGCAAGTGGTGCAATCCCTGGTCCTATGGATAGTTTTTTAACGCTTCGTGGAATTAAAACCCTGCATGTGCGTTTACAACGCCATTGCGAAAATGGAAAAGCAATAGCAGAATATCTAGCAGCTCATCCAAAAATCGAAAAAGTTTACTGGCCTGGTTTTGACACTCACCCTAATCACGATGTTGCAAAAAAGCAAATGAAAGATTTTGGTGGAATGTTGTCTTTTATCCCTAAAGGAGCAGATTATAAAGCTACGATCAAAATAGTTGAAAACTTAAAACTCTTTACCCTTGCAGAATCCCTAGGTGGAGTTGAAAGTTTAGCCGGACATCCCGCTTCCATGACACATGCCTCTATCCCTAAAGAAGAACGAGAGAAAAGCGGAGTAGTAGATTCTCTTATTCGTCTAAGTGTTGGAATTGAAGATGCTCAAGACTTGATTGACGACCTTGCCCATGCAATTGGTTAGAAAGATGGTATATTTAACCTAGAAATAATCGCATGCAACTTCCAGAAGGAAAGAAAATTTATTTTGCCTCTGACAACCATTTAGGGGCTCCAACACCAGAAGAAAGTGCACCCCGTGAACGCATCTTTGCACAATGGCTTGACTATATCAGAGAAGACGTTGGGGTTTTATTCTTATTGGGAGACTTATTTGACTTTTGGTTTGAATATAAAACAGTTGTTCCTAAGGGTTTTGTTCGGGTTCTAGGAAAACTAGCAGAACTGGCAGACTCCGGTGTTCCCATTCACTTTTTTGTGGGAAACCACGACATGTGGATGTTAGACTATCTCGAAAAAGAAATTGGAATAACAGTACATTATACTCCCCAGGAATTCACTTTTTGTGAAAAAAGTTTTTTTATAGGGCATGGAGACGCTTTAGGGCCTAATGATATGGGATACAAACTCATGAAAAAGATCTTTAAAAATTCTTTTTTTCAATGGTGTTTCCGTTGGTTACATCCTGACTGGGGCATGCGCTTAGGACATTATTTATCGGTAAAAAGCAAATTGATTTCTGGTGAAGAAGACGCTGTTTTCTTAGGAGAAGAGAACGAATGGTTAGCACAGTATTCCAAAAGAAAACATCAAGAAAAAGTACGAGACTTTTATGTCTTTGGGCACCGCCATATCCCATTGAATATTCCCATAGAACAATCCCGCTATATCAATCTAGGCGATTGGATTTCTCATTACACCTATGCTGTTTTTGATGGGAAAGCACTCGAACTTAAATTGTGGAAGAACGCATAACCCATGCTAGAAAAAAAAACCTTAGTTGTTGAAAATACTGTATTGGTCGGTATCATTAATGCACAACAAGACGAAGATCAATCAAAAGAATATTTAGATGAATTAGCCTTTCTTGCTTTAACAGCAGGTGGGAAGGTGATCAAGCGATTCACCCAAAAGATTTCATTGCCTAATCCTAAAACTTTTATTGGGAGTGGGAAACTTGCCGAAGTTGAAGCTTTTGTCCAAGAAAATGACGTTTCTACTGTCGTTTTTGATGATGAATTAAGTCCGGCACAACAAAATAATATTGAAAAGACCCTCAAGTGTAAAATTTTAGATAGAACCGGTTTAATTCTTGATATTTTCGCACAACGTGCACAAACCAGTTATGCGCGCACTCAGGTAGAATTAGCACAGTATCAGTATTTATTACCTAGATTAAAAGGATTATGGACCCACTTAGAACGTCAAAAAGGTGGGATTGGAATGCGCGGTCCTGGGGAGACAGAAATTGAGACAGACCGTCGTATTGTTCGAGATAAAATCACTCTTCTAAAGAAAAAGCTTACCGTTATTGATAAGCAAATGGCGACCCAGCGTGGGAACCGTGGAGCACTGGTTCGCGTAGCTTTAGTGGGTTATACTAATGTGGGGAAATCCACCTTGATGAATGTTTTATCAAAGAGTAAAGTTTTTGCAGAAAACAAGCTTTTTGCTACCCTTGATACAACTGTACGCAAGGTAGTGATTGGGAACCTCCCGTTTTTGTTAAGTGATACAGTAGGGTTTATTCGTAAATTACCTACTCAGTTAGTTGAATCATTTAAAAGTACACTAGACGAGGTGATCGAAGCGGATCTTTTACTACATGTGGTGGATATTGCTCATCCTAATTTTGAAGAGCACATTACTTCTGTTAATCAAATCTTGAAAGAAATTGAAAGTTTAGATAAACCCACCTTGATGGTTTTTAACAAGATTGACGCTTATGCTCCAGAAGAGATTGAAGATGACGATCTTGTCACAGAAAGAACAAGTAAACATTATACCCTTGAAGAATGGGAAGATACATGGATGGCAAAAATGAATGGGAATGCTTTGTTTATTTCGGCATTAAACAAATCCAATTTAGAAGAATTTAGACAACGTGCCTATGCCGCCATACGCGATATACATGTGACTCGTTTCCCATATAATCACTTTCTCTATCCAGAAGGTTTAGAAGAGAAAACCAAAAATTGATACCTTTAAAAAAAACCTACCTATGAAAAACTTAATTGTACTGCCCTTTATTTTTTTATTCTTGGCATGCGCCAAAAGTGACAACCCTGCAACAACTATCGATTTAGAAAGTATTCTTGGTGTTGCTCAATCTGACTCTCCGCTTGGAGAAGGACTTTTTTTTAAAGACATCAATTATGGAGATGGAGAACGTCAACAACTGGATATTCTTTTTCCAGAAGAGACTAGCCCTGAAGGAGTGGTTTTGTTTTTTCATGGTGGAGGTTTTACTGGAGGAGATAAAGAACAAGCCTTTGACGAGCTTTTATTAGAAATCATGCAAGCTGTTTTAGACGATAATATTGCGATAGTTAGCGCAAATTATACTTTATTAACTACCCCTGGAAATCAAGGGGTAATTTCTGCTCTTGAAGATGGCACTTTGGTCATTGACTTCATACAAGACCGTCTAGCAGATTTAAACATACCCACAAATAAAATAGTCTTAGCGGGAACGTCTGCAGGTGCTGGAATCGCTCAATGGAATGGTTTTAAGAATGGTATTAATACTCAGGTGCAAGGGGTACTTGCTATTGCTGCGCAAAGCACTTATGATTTATATGAATGGGAGAATGTTTTTCCAGGATTTAGCCTTGACGATTTAAGACAAATGAGTCCCTTCTTGCAAACTCTTTTCTTAGGGTTTTATGCGGGAGAACCTACCCAAGCAGATTTAGACGTAGTAGACTATCGTGACTTTATGGACACAACTGATCCAGCATTATATGTTTATAATTTTACAGGTGATGAACTTATTAATTCACAAGGAGAAATTGATTTTGATGTTTTGTATCACAGTTTTCGCCACAGTGATTATTTAAGAGCAAAAGCCATTGAGGTAGATCATGAGTTTTCTGGGATTTTTCAAGAATCACCAGAAGCTTTTGTGATTCGTGTCCTGGATTAATTTCTACCCTCTTCCTACCTTTTACACTTTCTAATATGTTTTAGTTTTAATACGGCAAAGTTAAGCTAATCGTGGGTTTCACTTTCTTCTAATTGAGTATCAAGAAGATTTGCCATTAAAGCACCCCCATGGGCTAATAGAGATTTCTTTTCTGGGGTCGCGTCAATAAGAAGTGACTTGTTTACATTCATTTTTGGCATTTGTGTAGGTTTTTGCTTAGAGAATAAATGTAGGAAATTAATTGTATTTCACTTTTCGAAGAATGCGTAGACAATCTTTATAAGTTTGATAGAGTGCTGGATCTCTGTTTTTCAGATAATGTTTTGATTCCTCTAGATGGTTCATTGCCTTTGGGATATTATTAAAAACACACAGCATATATATCGTACAAAGATTAAATAGTTCGCTTTCTTCTTTTAGGGTAAAGACTTTTTGGGTTTTGAGTTTTTCGAGTAAGACATTATTATTATTTAATAAATGCATAAGACTGCGTTTATCCAGTTGAGGAGCTTCAAATAATAGTTTTGTATCTAATTTGTAACTGCCATTTTCTTCAAAATAAATATTCACTTGCTCTAAGGGGTAGTACTTATTTCGTCCATTAAGTCCTAATGAAACATATTCTGTAAGGATAAATTTATCTTCTGTAAAGCTAATTTCAACTTCGTCTAGATTAGAGTAAAACAGTTTAACTTGCTCATTAATCAATTCTATATCTACCCTAGAATAGTAAGTTTTATTTTTGACCTTTTTTTCCAAACCCGACCAGCAAACAACAAAGGTTTCTTTAAATACCCGGTAGGAAGTAGTTAATTCTTCGTGATGATTTTTTAAAAAATCCACTACTCCATCAAGAGTTAGGCTAATATTATTTTGGGCGTGTTGTTCAATGGTTTTGACCCTTTCGCTATTGGTTTCTTTGAGCTCAATATCAAAATCTTTTGGCATAGAGATACTTCCATCTCTAAAGAAAACAGCACCGCCAAAATATTTCCAGATATTTTTCTTTAAGGCGGTGATCTGGTCAATGGGTCTAATGGTAACTAGGCCCACCACTTTCCCCTCTGGCAGATGTGGGAAAGGGATATTTTCATACAATACTAAAGGAGCGTTTTCGAGATAGGCATTGATGAGGTTTTGCAATTTGCTATCGTCGAAAAAATCTACCCCAACGATACTATTTGCTTTATCTTCTATCCCTACAACAATGTAGGCGTTGTTTTTTGGGTTAGTATTTGAAAGGGCGCAGATATGTTTTAAAAACTTTGCTTTACCTTCTTTTGTGGCTAAATTCAATTTTAACTTTTTGTCATAAAAGCTGTTTTCGTCATTGTGAGACAATAAGGCTTTGACTAAAAGTCGTTTGTTGATCATGTCTTACGATTAATGACAGTTGCATTGGCTTGGTCTGTGGGGAGCAGGGTTAAATCTGCGACGGTAACATGCGGCGGAACATCTACCATGTAGGCGATGGCGTTAGCCACATCATCTGCTTGTAAAGCGTCAAGGGAATTGTAAACCCCTTCAGATCGTTGTTCATCTCCTTTGAACCTCACCATGGAAAATTCTGTCTCTACTAATCCAGGATGAACAGCACAAACCCTTATTTTATAGGGGTTAAGGTCAATGCGAATACCTCGAGTAAAAGCATCTACAGCAAATTTACTAGCACAATAGACATTCCCTTTAGGATACACCTCTATTCCAGCGATTGACCCTAAATTAATAATTTGTCCTTCTTTGCGTTTTACCATTTGTGGAAGAATTGCTTTAGTGACATACATTAGCCCTTTTACGTTCCCATCGATCATGGCATCCCAGTCGTCTAAGTCAGCGGTATCAACTGTGTCCAGGCCGTGTGCATTCCCGGCATTATTGATCAAAATATCGATCTGTTTCCACGCTTTGGGTAAACTATCGATGGCATCAAAGACAGCCTTTCTATTCCTTACATCAAAATTAAGCAAGTGGATTTCTCCTTTAAATTTTACTTTTAATTGTTCTAATCGTTCTTGTCTTCGGCCACATAAAATAAGACGATCCCCTCTTTCTCCAAAAAGTTCAGCGGTAGCTTTTCCTATACCACTTGTGGCTCCTGTGATTAAAATAGTTTTCTTTTTCATCTTAGTAATTTATGGAACCTCATGTCCCCATTGTGTTTCTAGTAGTAAAAACCAATCTTCTCTTGATAAGTTAATTTTTACTGCATCCATTGCTGCTTTTAGTCGTTCAATTCGAGTAGTTCCTACCACAGGATGAATTCCTGCGGGATGCTTTAAAAGCCATGCAAATAATAGCTGGTCCTCACTTGCGTTGTATTTTTCTATCAAATTGGACAACAATGGTTTTAGCCTTTTATTATTGGGGTTATCTTCTTTAAAGTAATTGCCTAAGGGGCTCCAGGCCATGGTACCTATTCCTTTAGTGAGATGATGGTCTAAACTTCCGTCAAATAAGGGAGCATTTTGATTTAGTGAGCATTCGATTTGATTCCAATCTAACGAAATTTCTGTGTCTAGTAAATCTAATTGGGAAGGGGTGAAGTTAGACACCCCAAAAGATTTCACCTTTCCACTAGTTTCTAGGGAGTTAAAGGCATCTGCTACTTCTTCAACTACAAGTAAAGGGCTAGGTCGATGTAGTAATAGTATATCGAGATAATCTGTTTGAAGGTTTTTTAACGATTGTTCTACAGATCTTATAATGTGTGTTTTACTGTAATTGTAGTGTTTTACAGCTAACGGTCTTCTTTCGCAGGGCATTTGAATCCCGCATTTACTTATAAAAATGAGGTCTTCCCGATTGATTTTACTGTCCTTAAATCCATGACCAAAATCTTCTTCTGTAGTGTAACCTCCATAGATGTCTGCGTGGTCAAAAGTGAAGAGATTATTTTCAACACATTTCGTGATTAAAGCAGCGGTTTCTTTAGGGTTAAATTTTCTTCCCCAATCTCCCCAGGTCATGGTTCCTGCAATTATTCTATTCATTTTTAGTTTGTCGATTAAATCTACCTTAAATTTAAGGAGTAACTATTTAAGCTCGCCCCTTGTGAAATAACTACTTTTAACCAATTATTAACAAGCTATCGCAAAAAAAAAAGGCAAATTTGTGTTCCAATAAAATAACTATACTATGAGCACCCAAAACAGTATTGATATCAAAGAAATAAATGAAAAAATAGAAAAGGAAAGCGCCTTTGTCGATCTTCTCACCATGGAGATGAACAAAGTGATTGTAGGGCAAAAGCATATGATCGAGCGCTTATTGATTGGATTATTAGGTCGTGGTCACATCTTGTTAGAAGGAGTGCCAGGTCTTGCAAAAACCCTCGCCATTAATACGTTAAGCCAGGCGGTAAAAGGAAGTTTTAGCCGGGTCCAATTTACACCCGATCTCTTACCCGCAGACGTCGTGGGTACTATGATCTATAATATTAAAGAAAATGATTTTTCGATTAAAAAAGGACCTATTTTCGCCAACTTTGTACTTGCAGATGAGATTAACCGTGCACCAGCAAAGGTTCAGTCGGCATTATTAGAAGCCATGCAAGAACGTCAGGTCACCATTGGTGATACTAGCTTTAAACTACAAGAACCCTTTTTAGTAATGGCCACACAAAACCCAGTGGAGCAAGAAGGAACTTATCCTTTACCAGAGGCTCAAGTGGACCGTTTTATGCTTAAAACAGTCATTGATTATCCTAAGTTAGAAGACGAGCAATTGATTGTGCGACAAAATCTACAGGCGGCGCATGAAAAGGTGAAACCTGTGGTAACGACTAAGCAAATTTTGACTGCTCAAGCAACTGTTCGAGAAGTGTATATGGATGAAAAAATTGAGCGCTACATTTTAGATTTGATCTTTGCGACCCGTTATCCAGAAAACTACCAATTAGATAAGATTAAACCATTAATTAGTTTTGGTGCCTCTCCAAGGGGGAGTATCAACCTTGCTACTGCTGCAAAGTGTTATGCTTTCTTAAAGCACCGTGGATATGTAATTCCAGAAGATGTTCGTGCAGTAATCTATGATATATTGCGCCATCGTATAGGGTTAACTTATGAAGCGGAAGCAGAGAATGTTAACACTGAAGATTTAATCTCACAAATTATCAATCAGGTAGAAGTACCCTAGTTAGTACCTAAACCCCGGACCGTTCATAGATGGATACAAAAGAACTACTCAAAAAAGTTCGGAAAATTGAAATAAAAACACGTCGCTTGAGCGATCATGTTTTTGGAGGGGAGTACCACAGTACTTTTAAAGGGCGCGGTATGACCTTCAGCGAAGTGCGTCAATATCAATTTGGCGACGATGTTCGAGCCATTGACTGGAATGTTACAGCGCGCTACAACGAACCATTTATAAAGGTATTTGAAGAAGAACGCGAACTTACCTTAATGCTAGTCGTTGATGTGAGTGGGTCAGAATTTTTTGGAACAGCGCAGAAATTTAAAAGAGATGTATTGACAGAAATTGCGGCAACCCTCTCTTTTTCAGCTTTGCAAAACAATGATAAAGTAGGCTTGTTGTTGTTTTCTGATCAAGTAGAATTGTTTATTCCACCTAAAAAAGGGCGTTCTCATATTCTGCTTATCATTCGAGAATTATTAGAATTTGAGCCTAAAAGTAAAACAACAGATATTAGCAATGCCTTGGCCTTTTTATCGGGAATTTTAAAAAAGAAAGCCATTGTGTTTCTACTGTCAGATTTTATGGATCAAGGCTATGATAAGACCTTGCGTATTGCTGCAAAAAAACACGATTTGACAGGGATAAGAGTCTATGACAAGTTAGAAGAAGAACTCCCCAATCTAGGGATTGTTCCCATGACAGATAGTGAAACCCAGCAAACCCGTTGGATTGATACTAGCTCTGTAAAAGTGAGAAAACAATATGCCGCTTTTCAATCTCAACGAAAAGAGGCCTTTCAGCAACTGTTTAAACTCAATGGTGCTGGAACCATAGATTGTCGTTTAGACGAGAGTTATGTTAAAAAACTCTTGGGATATTTTAAAGCAAGAATATAATTAATGAAGTATTTGAGTCATTTCTTTTTTGCCGTAATGCTTTTCCTCACTGGGAATATCTTCGCACAATTAAATGCTGGGGTTACCACAGCTGTTGATAGTACTCAAGTAAAAATAGGAGAACAAATTAATCTTATCCTACAGGTAAAGACGGACTCCCTCTCTATGGTAGAGTTTGCAGCAGAGCCTCTTTTTCTTCCTTTTGAGATCATTGAAGAGTCACCCATTGACACCCTGCGGGCACAACAACACTATCTCTATACAAAACGCTATGCTTTAATCCAGTTTGATTCTGGAACCTATTGGATACCGCGACAAAAAATAGTAGTGGATGGTTTTTCTAAATTTTCTGATTCAATCGCAATAGAAGTTGCAACGGTTAAAGTAGATACCATACAACAACCTCTTTTTGACATCAAACCCATTCAAACAGTAGAAAGATCATACAATCAGTTAATCAAAAACATTTTACTGGTCTTTGTCTTTTCTTTATTGCTGGCCATATTGTATGTTTTAAACCGACAATACAAAAAGAAGAAAGCAGCACTGTTAGAAGAGATTCCTCCTTTTGACCGGGCGATTCAAGAATTAAAAGCCTTAGAAAATGAACTGCCACAAGCGCAAGAAGAATACAAGCACTACTATTCTAAATTAACCGATGTGGTTCGCCGGTATTTAGAAGAAGAGGCAGACATTGATGCCCTAGAAAGTACGTCAGACGAATTGTTAGACAAACTTGAATTGCGAAAAGATGCGGGGACACTAGACCTTAGTTTAGAAACATTGAACAACCTTAAAAAGGTTTTACAAAATGCAGATTTAGTCAAATTTGCTCGTTCTGCTCCAGCGATTGGGATTGCTACAACAGATCGTGCAATGGTCGAACAAGTCGTTATTGAAACCAAAGAAGCCTTGCCTGCTCCAACCGAAGAAGAGTTAGCTGTCACTGCAGCCTTTCAAAGAGAATTGGAGCGAAAAAGACGCAAACAAAAAATGCAATTGATAGGGATTTCTGCTTTAGGACTTATTGTTTCTGTAGCGATTATCGCTGTGGCAATCTATGGCTTTAATCCGGTAAAAGACACCATTTTTAGGTATCCAACAAAAGTCTTGCTCGACGGTGCTTGGGTAAAAAGTCAATATGGAACCCCACCAGTACAAATTAATACCCCAGAAGTACTTGTAAGGGATATCGAAGCGACTTCACCTGTCACGATTTACGCTAGTGGAACCCCATTTGAAGGGGTTTATACACAACTGTTTTTTGAAAAAAGAGCCCCAGAGAAAGAGAATGAAAAAACAGAAGAAGAAAAAGAAGCAGCTGCCCGCGCGATAATGGAAAGTGCTGTAGCCCGCTATGAAGACATGGGAGCGACAAATTTGCTGGTGCAAAATGACACCTTTACAACGGTTGAAGGAACAGAGACTTTGAGACTATTTGGTTCAATGGACCTGCAGCAAGAGGGAGAAGAGGGTGTGCGTTGTAGATTTATTTCAATCATTTTTCCCTTTGAAGCAACAACGGTTGAGCTAAAAATAGTTTATGCAAAAGACGACCGTTATGGGTCTACCATCGAAGAAAAGATTTTATCGTCATTAGAAATAATAAAAGAATTATAAGGTGTTAGGAAATATTCAATTTGCAAATCCAGCTTATTTATGGGGACTATTGTTTCTACTCCCGTTAGGGGTTTGGTATTTCTTTAACCGAAAACAACAACAAGCCCGTTTATCCATTTCAAGTTTAGCGGGATTTGAAGGGAGTAGCTCTTTTTGGGTGAAAATCTACCCTTTGCTTTTTGTTTTGCGCATTTTAGCCTTAGCATTAGTGTTAGTAGCAGCTGCAAGACCTCAAACGGTTGATGTCTCTACTCGAACCAAAACAAATAAGGGGATCGATATCGTAATGGCGATTGATGTTTCCTCAAGCATGCTAGCACAAGACCTTAAGCCCAATCGCCTTTCAGCCTTAAAAAATGTGGCTGGAGATTTTATCGATCAACGACGCAGTGACAGAATTGGGCTAGTGATTTATGCGGGGGAAAGTTACACTAAAACACCCATTACAAGTGATAAACGCATCGTAAAAAATGCGCTAAACGAAATTCGCTATGATGGGATCATTAACGATGGTACTGCTATTGGGATGGGATTAGCCACAGCGGTTAATCGATTAAAAGACAGCAGGGCAAAGAGTAAAGTGATTATCTTGCTCACAGATGGAGTCAATAATTCTGGTTTTATTGATCCTAAAATCGCCGCCGAACTAGCCGTTGAATTTCAGATCAAAACCTACACCATTGGTCTGGGGAGCAATGGGAATGCTCGTGCACCCATAGGGATATTACCTAACGGGAAATTTCAGTATGGAATCACCAAAGTTGAAATCGATGAAGAACTGTTACAATCAATCGCGGATGATACTGGAGGACTGTATTTTAGAGCGACAGATAACACAAGTCTAGAGGCGATTTATAACGAAATCAACAAACTGGAGAAAACAGAAATTGAAGAATTTAAATACTACAACTACCAAGAAAAATATCGCCAATTAGTCCTTTTCGCCATGGCATTATTATTTATTGAGTGGTTATTAAAAAACACCATTTACAGAAGCTTTATCTAATGTATCAACTCGACGAAACAATTTATTTTTATGCTTTTGCACTGCTTCCCATGCTATGGCTAGGCTATCTATGGGTCAATAATTGGAAAAAGAAGACTCAGGCTAATTTTTCGTCTTCAAAAATACTAGATGCCTTAAGTCCGCATCGCTCTAGTTTTAAAGCCTTATTAAAAATGCTTGTTGTTACTTTAGGGTTTAGTTGCTTTATTATTGCGCTAGTTAACCCTAAAATTGGCACACAACTCGAAACAGTTAAGCGAGAAGGAGTTGATATTGTTTTTGCCATAGATGTTTCAAAAAGTATGCTGGCAGAAGATATTGCTCCTAATCGATTAGAAAAAGCAAAACGTTTGGTTTCTGCGTTATTAAACGATCTAGCTAGTGATCGAGTAGGGATTATTGCTTATGCCGCCCAAGCTGTACCACAACTCCCCATAACGACAGACTATGGTGCGGCAAAAATGTTTTTGCAAGCCTTAAATACAGACATGCTGTCTTCTCAAGGAACAGCTATTGACGCTGCCATTAATTTAGCTTCAACTTATTTTGATGATGAAGAGCAGACCAATCGCGTGGTATTTATACTTTCAGATGGAGAAGATCATGCAGAAGACGGAACCATCGATGCTGCTCAAGCAGCCAGCGCAATGGGGATTAAAATTTTCACCTTGGGGGTGGGAACAGAAAAAGGTTCTCCCATTCCAATCAAGCGCAATGGAATTGTAGAAAGTTATAAGAAAGATGAAAATAATGAGGTCGTCATTACAAAGCGCAACCCCACCGTTTTAGAATCAATTGCGAGCACAACAGATGCTGCCTATATGGATGGTAACGATACTCAGGCGATACTCGCCTTTGTTCGAGAAGAACTCAAGCAAATGGAAAAGAAAGAATTCGAAGCTAAAAAGTTTGTAAGCTATAAAGATCGATTCCAGCCTTTTTTGATTGCGGGATTCCTCTTATTTTTGATAGACATTTTACTTTTAGAAACAAAAACAAAATGGGTTTTACAATTGAATTTGTTTAACGAAAAAGATGCTGATTAAGATGAAAACGTATTTAATTTTTGGAATTGGTTTTCTTTTGGCTTCGTCACAACTCTTGGCCCAAGGAGAAAAAGAAATCAATCTTATTGCAGACGGAAATCAAGGCTATCAAAGCGAAGCCTACATCGAGGCAGAGGTAGACTATAGAAAAGCGCTTTCAATCAATAGTGCTAACGCTAAAGCACAGCACAATATTGGAAACGCTCTTTACCGTACAAAAGACTTTGATCAAGCGAATCAACGCTATTTTCAAACACAAAAAAACAGTCTAAACAAGTCAGAAAAGCATCTTGCCTTTCACAATATGGGGAATGGATTTATGCAGCAAAAAATGTATGAAAAAGCGGTTGAAGCTTATAAAAATGCGTTGCGAAATAATCCTACAGACGACGAAACACGTTACAACTATGCCCTAGCAAAAGAACTACTCGAAAAGGAAAAGCAAGAACAAGAAGAGAATCAAGATCAACAAGACCAAAATGATCAAAACGATCAACAGGATCAGCAGGATCAGCAAGACAATCAAGACGACAAAGAAGGAGATCAAAAAGAAAAGTCTTCTGAGGATGGAGAAGAGGGAGACGAAAAAGAGAATAAGGACGATCAGGAAAATAAAGATAAGGACGAAAAAGATAATAAAGACAAAGAAAAAGAAGACCCTAAAAAGCCTAAAGATGATAAAGGCAAGAATAAAGATCAAAAGAAACCCCCACCGCCTCGCCCTGGTCAAATATCTCCTGAACAGGCCAAGAGTCTTCTTGAAGCAATGAATCAACAAGAGAAAAATGTACAGGATAAGGTCAATGCAGAAAAAGCAAAAGGGGTTCCGGTAAAAACAAAAAAAGACTGGTAGGCTTAAATGAAAAAGATTTATTTCTTATTAAGTGTATTATTATTGTGCTTTAGTCAAAGTATCGCGCAAGTAAGTTTTCAGGCTAAGGTGAGTAAAAACCGTTTGGGCTTAAATGAACGCTTGCGGGTCACCTTTGAGATGAATCAAAATGGCGATAATTTTAATCCCCCCTCTTTCAATGGCTTTACCGTAGTAGGAGGCCCTAACCAGTCGGTTAGTAATAGCTGGGTCAATGGGGTAAGGAGTTTTTCTAAATCTTATACTTACTTTCTTACACCAACGCGTAATGGAAAAATCACCATTGCTCAAGCCACTATCGAAATTGATGGGGAAGTTTATAAAACCACCCCAATACAGGTGGAAGTGACCCAGGCTGTTAATAACCCCAATAGCCCCCAAGCAAGAGCGAATGCAATTGCAGATGAAAACCTTCATTTAGTTGCCGAAATTTCTAAACGAGACCCTTATCTTAACGAAGCCATTACGGTGATTTATAAACTCTATTTTTCTTCAGAGATCAGTGTTTCAAATGTCAATGAAGTAGAAATGCCCAAGTACAGTGACTTTTGGAGTCATTTGATACCTATTCCTAAATTAGAAATTAAACGTGGTCAATACAAAGGGGAGTCCTATAATTACGTCACTTGGCGGAAAACTATCCTTTACCCACAAAAAACAGGAAAGTTAGTTATTGCACCGTTGACGCTTAATGTTTCTGTAGATGTGCCCACGAACCGTCGAGACTTTTTTGGCAATCGTGTATATCAAAAAACCCCAAAGATCATTACCGCAGGAAAGAGAACTCTTGAGGTAAGACCTTTACCTCTAGCAGGAAGACCAGCAGATTTTGATGGGGCCGTGGGAGATTTTGACCTGAATGTGAAATTTAATAAGACGGCATTAAAATCTTCAGAGTCTTTTCAGGCAGTAATAAAAGTATCGGGGCGTGGGAACTTAAAACTATTTTCCTTGCCTAAATTAAGCGCACCTAGCTCTTTAGAGGTCTATGAGCCAGAGCACAAAGAGAACGTCAAAACAAACTTATTAGGGATGCAAGGGAGTATAGAAGACACCTATACCATCGTGCCTCAGTATCAAGGGAAATATCCTATCCCATCGGTTAGTTTTAGTTATTTTGACCCAGTTAAAGAACTTTATGTCAGTCTTAACTCAGAAGAACAACTAATTGATGTATTTGAGGGACCTACTGCTTCGTCAAACAATCCTGGAGTGAGTCGTCCTAAAAAGAATACAGTTAATGCAGACCCTTATTTTGATTTTATCAAACTAGAAACTATTCTGCTCCCTATGGATCAAGAAGGTTTTTATGGATCAATGCTTTTTTGGGGATTGCTTTTCTCTCCTTTGCTCCTTTTTGTGTTGATTGTTTTGCTAAAGCGTCGAGCAGAAAATCATGTTGTAGATCCTGTAAGTCAAAAACAACATCGAGCAGCGCGTTTATCGAAAAAGTATTTGAGATCAGCTAAAAAAGAACTAGGAGATAAAGAAAATTTCTACAATGCACTTGAAGGTGCTTTGCACAATTATTTAAAAGCAAAACTCTCTATTGAAACCGCAGAGTTTAGCAAGGACAGTATTAGCGAGTTGCTGCAACAAAAGAGTAGTCAAGCTGCGACCATAGCAGATTTTATTTCCATTTTAGAGAAATGTGAGGCAGTGCGTTATTCTCCTGCAACTGCAGTAAGTATGCAAGAAGACTTTAATTTTACGGTTCAAACCATCACCCTTTTAGATCGAGAAATATGAAAAGAGTCAGCCTATTACTTCTCGTTATATTAATAAGCAGCCCGCTTTTTGCACAAGACACTATTGCTTTATTTGAGCAGGGAAATGCCGCTTACAATGGTGGAAATTACCCCCTAGCAGTTGAAAAATACGAAGCCATTTTAGCACAAAAGTATCACAGTGCTGCATTGTATTTTAATTTAGGGAACACCCATTATCGTTTAGGGAACGTGGCAGAAAGTATCTACTATTTTGAGCAGGCAAAAAGCATGCAGCCCTTAGATAAAGCCATTAAAAATAACGCTGAATTTGCAAGCAATATGACTTTAGATGCCATAGAAGAATTACCGCAAACCCAGTTAGATGCTTTGCAACAAAATATCTTGGTTAGCTTCTCTTTAAATCAATGGGCTAAAATTGTTTTGTGCTTCGCCTGGTTGACCTTTCTCTTTTTTGTGCTTTATCGCTTTAGCCAACAAATGCAATTGAAGCGTATCTTTTTTGTTTTGGGGTGTATCTCTTTATTAGTCACAATTATTTCATTTGCCCTAACGCAAACAAAACAAAAAGAAGAGAAGCAAACTAAAGCAGTAGTCTTTGATCAAGAAATAGAAATTTGGGCAGAACCTAATAAGCGAGCAGATATACTTTTTTTGTTGCACGAAGGAACTACGCTTGAGGTGATGAGTGAGTTAGAAGGTTGGTCAAAAATAAAACTGGCCAATGGGTCAGAAGGTTGGGTGGAAAATACCGCTATTAAAACCTTAAACTAATTCCTGCGGTAAAAGTTCTTTTCGATCTAAGAGCCATTCAAACAAGATTTCTCCAAGATTTTTGATAGGATCGTATAAAATGGATTCCTCTAAAATTGTCGTATCGAAATACTGGAACAAAAAGGAAAATTGATTGAGTAATAAAAGCAATGCACTAAGCACTATGGCAAATTTTAAACCGCCAAAAAGTGACCCAAAGATTCGATTGATTAAACCTAAAGCAGCCATCTTGATCACGTTTGTTAAAAGTTTAGCCAAAAGATTTATTGAGATAATGATCACAATAAAAATAAGGGCAAAAATGATTCCAGTGGGAGGTATGGTATCGAAGTCAAAATAAGTACTCAATAAATCTCCTATTGTAGAAGCAAAAAGAAGTGCTCCTAGAATTCCCGCAATCAATGCAACAATAGAGGCGGCCTCTATGATAAAGCCTTTAAAAAAGCCTTTAACAGCCCCAAAAAGGATAAGGCTTCCCATTATGATGTCTAAGTAATTCATAGTTTAAAGATATCATTTTCTATTCTTTTGCTGCAAGTAGAATCGGTATATTTGCCTTATGCAAGCCAAAGCAAGAGATCAACAATTGAAAGACAGATGGGACCAATTACTTACCCACTTAACCGATCAATTTTCTGAAACAGAAGAAATTGAAATAGAAGGAATACTTTATTTGATTGGGTTGCAAGAATTGGGTAAAATTCATCAGCGTTTTAAAAAAGATGATAATGTGAATATTATTCATATTGGTATCTGTACTGTTTTAGAACCTTTCGGTTACTATGCGTTTGATTTTTATGACGAAGACGGTTGGCCTCATTTTAAGTTGTTAGAAGAGCTTCCCGTTTTAAAGCCAGGAGAGCAAACTGTTTTAATGAAAGAGGCGATCGTCGATTACTTTTTAGAAAAAGACTTGATTCAATAGGATATTTCTTATTTTTACGCCCATGATTGACAAGGTAGAAGCCCATTTAAAAGCGGTCGAACAATTTGAAGAGACCACCCCAGAAGCCATAGAAGCATTTCGTGTAAAATATGCCGGTAAAAAAGGTATTTTAAACGAGTTGTTTGCTGCTTTTCGCGAAGTAAAAAATGAGGAAAAGAAAGCCTATGGGCAGGTGTTAAATCAGTTAAAAACAGCTATTTCAGAAAAAGTAGAGGCTTTAAAATCTGTGAGTAGTGGAGGAGAAAAAGCGAAAAACGGTCTTGACCTTAGCCGTCCTGGATATCCTGTTAATATAGGGAATCAACATCCGCTAACTTTGGTAAAAAACCGCATTATTGAGATTTTTAATCAAATTGGGTATAACATTTCCGAAGGGCCAGAAATTGAAGATGACTGGCACAATTTCACCGCTTTAAATTTACCCGAATATCACCCTGCAAGAGATATGCAGGACACCTTTTTTATTCAGACAGATCCTGATATTTTGTTGCGCACTCACACTTCTTCTGTCCAAGTGCGTTATATGGAAAACAATGCCCCCCCCATTCGAACGATATCATCGGGAAGGGTTTTTAGAAATGAAGCCATTTCTGCCAGAGCACACTGTATTTTTCATCAGGTAGAAGGACTTTATATAGATAAAGAAGTTTCTTTTGCTGATTTGAAGCAGACCCTTTTATACTTCACTAAAGCGCTATTTGGGAAGTCAAAAATTCGTTTGAGACCATCTTATTTCCCCTTTACTGAGCCCAGTGCCGAAGTTGATATTTATTGGGGATTAGAAACAGAAGTAGATTACCGTATTACTAAAGGGACAGGCTGGTTAGAAATAATGGGTTGTGGAATGGTCGATCCTAATGTTTTAAAAAACTGTGGCATTGATCCAGAAGAATATTCTGGTTTTGCCTTTGGAATGGGAATAGAACGTATCGCAATGTTATTGTATCAAGTAGGAGATATTCGCATGTTCTTTGAAAACGATATGCGTTTTCTTGAGCAATTTAAATCAACCCTTTAATTGAGCTTTTTACTCAGCTTAATAAAAGTCTTCGCAGGAGATTGTCCTTCATATAAAATTGCATAAACTGCATCGATAATGGGGGTACGGGTTTTGAAATTAATGCCCAATATTTTAGCTGATTTAGTCGCGTAATAACCTTCTGCTACCATGTTCATTTCTGCTTGAGCTGCGGTCACACTATAGCCTTTTCCGATAAAATTCCCAAAGGTTCTGTTACGGCTAAAAACAGAGTAGCCTGTGACCAGTAAATCTCCTAGATAGGCAGAATTATTAATGTTGCGTTTTAGTTTGTGAACGTTCTTTATGTAGCGTTTCATTTCTCTAATGGCATTACTCATTAAGACACTTTGAAAATTATCACCATAGTTTAAACCATGAGCAATTCCTGCGGCAATTGCATAGATGTTTTTAAGCATTGCGGCATATTCTGTCCCAAAAATATCATTGGAGATTTTAGTGCGAACATAACCTGTTTTAAAGAGGGAAGCGATAAAAGCAGCGCTATTTTGATCTTGACAGGCAATGGTCAAATAAGAGAGTTTTTCCATGCCTACTTCTTCGGCGTGACTAGGTCCAGCGATCACAGCTATTTGATCATAGGGTACTTGCCAACTTTCGTTTAAATAATGCCCCACTATTTGTAAGCTTTCGGGGACAACTCCTTTTACTGCAGAGACAATGAGTTTGTTTTTAATATCTCCCTTTATTTCTGCGAGAGAATTGGCTAAAAATGCCGCCGGAATACACAAGATTAAAACATCAACTTTTTCGACAACCTCGTTTATATCTGTGCTAATTGAAAGTCTTTTTTTACGTAAAGTTACTCCCTGCAAATAATGGGGATTATTACCGTTTTTTTCCAGATGTGCTTTAGCAGATTCACTGCGCATGTACCAGTGTACATTTCGCTTATTTTCGGTCAATAATTTGACCAGTGCTGTGGCCCAGCTACCGCCGCCTAAAACGCCTACTTTTTTAGTGGTTTTTAAATAGCGATTGCGGATTATCGTTTGGGGTTGTGCAATCATTTTATGGGTTTAATTATAACCAAGCATCCCAAGGGATTCTTGAGAGAATTAAAAGTAATCCAAGGGTGTAAAAAATACCAATTCGAGAAAACTTTTTGCCGTCTTCTGTTTGACGTTTGTGCATTGACCAGCCCATGGTTATTAAAACAATGGCGATAATATTAGTAAAAGGGTGCTCGACTAGATACAAACGTGCTTGCGCATCTTTCATTACACCACCCATGCCTAGAGTACTCCATTGTGCAAACCATGGAGAGACAAAATATAAAATCAATCCAATTAATAATTGAATATGTGAAAAGATTAACCCAAAAAGTGATATACGAAGATCTCTTTGACCAAAGTCTTTTTTAGTACTCATTCCAATTAAAGCATTAATTGAGGCGATAATTAAAATAGCTAATGCAAGATAAGCCCAATAAGAATGGACTGTTTTAAGTGCTGAATACATAATTTTTATTTTTAGTGAAGATACAATAATCTTCAATTATAGATCAAAATTTATTCCTTGAGCTAAGGGCAATTCATCCGAGAAATTAATGGTATTGGTCTGACGTCTCATATAGACTTTCCATGCATCTGACCCACTTTCTCGACCCCCACCGGTCTCCTTTTCTCCACCAAATGCCCCGCCAATTTCAGCACCAGAAGTGCCTATGTTCACATTTGCAATTCCACAATCACTCCCCCAATGAGATAAAAAAGCTTCTGACTCTTGAATATTTTGTGTAATAATAGCAGAAGAGAGCCCTTGTTTTACATCGTTTTGAATGGCAATAGCGTTTTCAACTGCCCCGCTGTATTTGATCAAATACAATAAGGGCGCAAAAGTTTCAGTTTGCACGATTTTAGCATCGGGAGAAATTTCTGCAATAGAAGGGGAGACATAGCAGCCACCCTCATAACCACTTCCCGCTAATTTTTTTCCTTTAACAATCCATCGTCCATTTTCTTTTTCTACGGCTTTTTGCGCATTGATATATTGAATAACGGCTTGATTATCAATTAGTGGCCCCATATGATTAGTAGACTCTAGGGGGTTTCCTATTTTTAACTGGCTATAAGCTTGTTTAAGCCCATTTTTAATTTGATCATAAACATCCTCATGAACAATTAGCCTACGGGTAGAGGTGCAACGTTGCCCTGCAGTACCTACCGCACCAAAAACAGTTCCAATAATGGTAGTTTTTATATTAGCCGAAGGGGTAACAATAATAGCGTTATTCCCACCGAGTTCTAGTAGACATTTCCCTAATCGGCTAGCAACAGTCTTTGCAACAGAACGCCCCATTGCTGTTGACCCAGTGGCAGATAATAGCGAGATGCGTTGATCTGCAGCCATCCATTTCCCTACTTCAGCATCGCCTATAAGCAAATTACTTATTCCGCTGGGAAGATTATTTTTAACAAAAATGTCTGCTACAATTTTTTGACACGCTATGGCACAAAAAGGCGTCTTCTCACTGGGTTTCCAAAGGGTCACGTTGCCACAAATCCAGGCGAGTGCTGTGTTCCAACTCCAAACAGCTACAGGGAAGTTAAAGGCAGAAATAATTCCTACCAGCCCTATAGGGTGGTACTGTTCATACATGCGATGAAGTGGCCTTTCTGAATGCATGGTGAAACCGTGTAGTTGTCGCGAAAGTCCCACCGCAAAATCACAGATATCGATCATTTCTTGAACCTCTCCTAAACCTTCTTGAAGGGATTTACCCATTTCATAAGAAACCAGTTCACCCAGGGCGTCTTTTTTCTCTCGTAAAGCATCGCCTAGTTGACGTACCATCTCCCCACGTTTTGGGGCTGGAATTTTTCTAAAGGCAAGAAATGCCATTTCTGCTTGATCGATAGTTTGTTCATATTCCTCTACCGTAATGGTTGAAACAGTTCCTATTGTTTTTTCGTCTACCGGCGAAACGGAAGTGATTTTGTTGCCTTGACCAAACCAATGTTCTCCGGTTGACCCTCCTCGAGAGGATGGAGATAGTTCTAATTTTTTAAGTGTAGCTTCTATCATGACTTTACGTTTTTTTAAAAGTACGTTGAAACCTTAGTTCTTCCAAAGAAACCTAACTCCTTTTCCGTGATATATTTTTTATAACTTGTTAGGCCAAAATCATCATTATGTCAAAGAATGTTATTTTTTGCTTAGGATTATTTTTCCTTCAGCTCACATTAGCGCAAGATCAAACTGCAAAAGAAAATTTTAGTATTGTTATTCATGGAGGAGCAGGCACTATTCTCAAAGAAAAGATGACTCCCGAATTAGAGCATGCTTATCGCACTTCATTAGCAGAGGCGATTGCAGTGGGACATGCGATTTTAAAAGAAGGCGGAAGCAGTCAAGAGGCGGTCGAAAAAACCATACATGTGATGGAGAATTCTCCTTTATTTAACGCAGGGAAAGGGGCTGTTTTAAACGCTCAAGGCCATGCGTCACTAGACGCTTCTTTCATGGATGGTAAAACCTTAAATGCTGGAGCTATTTCTGGTGTAAGTCATATTAAAAACCCTATTAGTACTGCCATTGCTGTTATGAAAAAATCTCCTCATGTAATGTTATCAGGTCAAGGGGCAGATCAATTTGCTAAAAGTCTAGGGATGGAAACAGTACCCAATAGCTACTTTATCACAGAAAGAAGGCAAAAATCCTTAAAGCGTGTTCAAGAAAGAGAGAAAAAAGCGATCTCTTTCTACGACCCCTTTATTAAAGACAGCAAGTTTGGTACCGTGGGTTGTGTTGCCTTAGATAAAGCTGGAAATTTAGCAGCAGGAACTTCTACGGGAGGAATGACCAACAAAAAATGGGATCGAATTGGGGATGCACCCATCATTGGTGCAGGTACCTATGCTAATAATGCAAGTTGTGGAGTTTCTGCCACTGGCTGGGGAGAGTTTTTTATTCGTGCAGTTGTTGCGCATGATATAGCGGCACTTGTTGAATATAAAAACTTGGATATTGTTACTGCTTCTAAGCAGGTATTAAATAAAGTAAAAGAACTTGGTGGTGATGGGGGAGTCGTTGTTTTAGATCGCTATGGTAATGTTGCCATGGAATTTAACACCGCAGGAATGTATCGTGCCCACATGAATTCTAGCGGCGAATTAAATGTCAAGATTTATCAAAATGAGTAAATGGCCCACTCCTTATTATGCCGTTATTTTTACAAGTGCTTTAAATAAAAATATTGAAGGTTACGATGAAATGACGAATCATATGATGCAATTAGTGCATCAACAACCCGGATTTTTAGGTGTCGATAGTGCAAGAGATAAGATAGGGATTACAGTGAGTTATTGGAGTTCGTTAGAAGCTATTGACAATTGGAGAGGAAATCTCCAACATCAAAGCGCTAAAAGTCTTGGAATAGCGAAATGGTATGATTCTTACAGTCAAAAAATCTGTAAAGTAATTTCTTAATTTCTCTTAATATACATATTTAATGTAGTAATTATATCGACTCATTATTTAGTTCTTTGTTTTTAACATATAATTTAAGCTATTTATGCTCAATGAGCAGTCTAAAGAGTTGAATAACCTTATTGTTTCCATTGGAAAGAGAATTAAATCTCTAAGGATGAATGCAGGTTACAAGAGTTACGAGGTTTTTGCTTGGGAGAACAACTTGAGCAGAAACCAGTATTGGAAAATGGAAAAGGGGACAAATTGTACCCTTAAAAGTCTTCCAAGTACATAACTTAACTTATAAAGAGTTCTTCGATTCTTTAGAAGATAAATAACTGTTGTAGTAACGTTTATCCCCTGTAACCTCTTTCCCAATCCAAGGGGGCAAATTAATGGAGGTTTTCTCACTTGGTAGTTCAATTTCTGCTATGATTAACCCTTTGTGATCCCCTTCAAAAATATCTACTTCAAAAGAAAGCGTCCCTTGTGGAACAATATATCTTGTTTTAATAATCACGGTAGGTAGAGCAAGTTTGAATAACATTTCTCCTTCTTCTAAAGGTAGCTCTTTTTCCCATTCATAACGACCCATTCCACTTGTACTTGAAATTCCTTTGATGGTTAAAAAAGCCTTTTGATCTTTAATGCGAATCCGTACTGTTCTATGTGGATCTTTGGACAGATAAGCTTGTTTGATGAATGCAGATGAAGTGGCTAAACTTTTAAAGTCATTAGTGTTGACCAGAAACTTTCGTTCAATTTCAATCATAGATCGTTTTTCTAATACTTGAAGATATGTATTTTTAAGGGATGGATACGCAACTAAAATGGCGAAAAATAATTCATGTCGACATGGATGCTTTTTTTGCCTCTGTAGAACAGCTCGACAACCCTAGCTTAAGAGGGAAGGCCGTTGCTGTTGGGGGAGGTGGAAGTAGGGGTGTGGTTGCGGCGGCGAGTTATGAAGCCCGTAAATTCGGTGTGAGAAGTGCCATGAGTGGAATAATTGCTAAGCGAAATTGTCCTAACTTAATTTTCGTTAAGCCCCGATTTGACCGTTACAAAGAAGTATCTGCACAAATCAAAGAGATTTTTTACAGTTATACTGATTTAGTTGAACCTTTATCTCTAGATGAAGCCTATCTCGATGTTACTCAAAACAAGAAACAATTATTTTCTGCTACAAAGATGGCAGAAGAGATCAGGGAAAAAATATATAAGAAAACAGGTCTAACAGCTTCTGCTGGTATTTCAATTAACAAGTTAGTGGCAAAAATCGCCAGTGATTACAATAAACCCAACGGACAAAAAACCGTTCCTCCAGAAGAGGTAATATCATTTTTAGAAACTTTAGATATTCGAAAATATCACGGTATTGGAAAAGTGACTACAAAGAAGATGTATGCTTTGGGGATCTTTACTGGGAAAGAGCTCAAAGCGCAAAGTCAGGAGTTTTTAACGAATCATTTTGGGAAAGCTGGGCGCTATTATTACAAGGCTGTTAGAGGAATTCATACCAGTGAAGTCAAGCCCTCGCGTATCCCAAAATCCATGGGAGCAGAACGTACCTTTAGCGAGAATTTGACAAGCGTATTGTTTTTAGAAGAAAAAATCAATGCTGTTGCGATAGAATTAGACAAAAGAATCAAGCGCCATAAAGCTTCTGGAAAAACCATTACTTTAAAAATAAAGTACAGTGATTTCGTGATTCAAACGCGTAGTAAAACCCTGCCTTATTTTATTGCCGATAAAAGCATGATTATAGCCTATGCTAAGCAACTACTTTATCAAGAAAAGTTGCAGAACTCTGTTCGATTAATCGGTTTAACGATTTCAAATTTGAACAACCAAGGAACATCCCCCAAAAAAGAGGAATCGAAAAACACCTTACATGTTCAGTTAGAACTTCCGTTTTAGATTTGTGAAACCCTTAAAGTATTTACCATCCCTTTTTCAATAATAGGCATCGCAGCTAAGTTGATCAACATATCACCTTTTCCCACCCACCCATTTTCTAGTGCAAGGGTATTTACTTGAACAATAGTTTTATCGGTGCTTTCAAACTTGTCATAATAAAACGCTTTCACTCCCCATAAAAGGTTGAGCTGAGATAAGATTGTTTTATTAGAGGTGAAGACTAAAACATGTGCTTTAGGGCGCCATGCAGAGATTTGGAAAGCCGTATAACCGCTATTTGTTAAAGTACAAATAGCTGCAGCATCAATCTCGTTTGCCATTAAAGCGGCGTGATAACAGATTGATTTTGTTATGAATCGTTTAGTGCGAATAGATGGAGGGGTTTGCGGTACTTGAATTAAAGTAGAATTTTCTACACTTTTTAAAATGGAGGTCATTGTTTCAATTACTTGAACAGGATATTTTCCTATAGAGGTTTCTCCAGATAACATTACAGCATCTGCGCCATCCATTACAGAGTTTGCCACATCGTTCACCTCTGCTCTTGTAGCAGTAAGGCTTTCAATCATGGTTTCCATCATTTGAGTGGCTATAATCACAGGGATTCTGGCTTTTTTCGCCTTATTTACCAGTTGCTTTTGGATTAGTGGTACTTCCGCTGCTGGAACTTCTACTCCTAGGTCTCCACGAGCGACCATTAATCCGTCGGAATAAGCAATAATTTTATCGATATTTTCTAAGGCTTCTGGTTTTTCTATTTTAGAAATAATAGGAATTTTATGGTCACTGTGCTCTTCAATTAGCTTTTGTAGACCAATTAAGTCATCGCTATTGCGCACAAAAGAAAGGGCGATCCAATCCACTTGCTGTTTGATAGCAAAAATGGCATCTTCCATATCCTTTTCTGTTAAAGCTGGCAGAGAGATATTTGTATTAGGAAGGTTAACACCTTTCTTAGATTTAAAAGGCCCACCCTGTAAAACTTTTGCGGTGACTTTTTCTTTTTTATCTGTTGAGACTACTTCAAAAATAAGTTTTCCATCGTCTAGGAGGATTTTTTCTCTTGGGGTTACATCTTTTGGGAAACGTTGATAGGTCATGTAAGCTTGCTTAGCATTTCCTACAAAAGGTTCTGTAGTAATAAATTCAACCGTATCACCTGGTTCAACGATGGCTCCTTCTTCGATAACCCCTACTCTTAATTTAGGTCCTTGAAGGTCAGCTAGAATAGAGGTGTATATTTTGTTTTTTTTGCTTAATGAGCGAATAATATTAATGCGTTCTGCGACATCATTGTGATCTGCATGGGAAAAATTGATGCGAAAAACATTTACTCCAGCATGGATCATTTTTTCAATTACTTCTTCACTTGAAGAGGCTGGCCCTAGTGTGGCAACAATTTTCGTTTTCTTTACTTTTGGCATTAGTCAAATATTAAATTTGGATTCTGTTTTATTTTGGTTTCATTAATGGGATATACCATTTGGATTTCATTAAGACTTTGCAGCTGAGTTATTTTAGCTGATGTAAGTTCGTTTTTAGGGACTTTTAAAAAGTAATCTACTTTTGATAAGCTAGGGATTAAGCAAATTTGTTCTTCAATTAAAGTGTTGAACAATTGATTCTCTTCACTTGTTTTTGAAATTGTTGTAAAGTGATTCGCAATCAATTCCCATTTTACTTCTACTGGACTTAATTCACAGATAAACCTGCTAAAAAAAGGGATTTCAGCCTGGGGTTTAATTCTCTCTGTTACATTTATAAATCTAGTTTTCAAAGTCTTATTTAATTGAAAGGCTAGAAAAAAATCTTCTGAGGCACTATGGATCGCAAAAAGATCATTGCCGTTATGATCTTCAAACTCTGTATTTAAAACGATTTTTTTCTGGCGCATAATTTCCTTCCTAAAAGCGCTGTTTAATTCACCGCAAATTTACAATAAAATAGTAGACTAATAGCATCTTACCTTAAATTTGATCTTTGATTTTCATGACTTTATAGGCCCTTTTAGCTGCTTTTTCTTCTGCTTTTTTCTTAGAGACTTCCCTAGCTTTAATCAAGAGTTTTTCATTGAACATTAATTTGCAATAGTAATTGATGGTAGCGTCAATACTATCTTCCTTTTCAGTAAGAAACTGAATGTTGTGTTTTTCCTTTTGACACCATTCAATCAAAACACTTTTGTATGAAATGATTTCTTTTTTCACATCGCTTAAAGAGATGTAGGGGTTTAAAATAATTTTGAAAACAATCTTTTTACTACGCTCATAACCTTTGTCAATAAAAACAGCTCCTATTAAAGCCTCGAGGATATTTCCGTAAACATCATCTCCAAAATTTTCTTTGTTTCCAGTACAATAAAGATGATCTAATAAGTTTAATTCTTTCCCAATATAATTGAGCTTTTCACGACTTACAATTTTAGACTTCATTTTGGTAAGCTCTCCCTCGTTATCTTGATCTAGTTCACTGTAAAGAAAATGAGCGACAACCGTATCGATTACTGTATCCCCTAAAAACTCTAGGCGTTCAAAATTAATGTAACTCCCCTTTTTATTTTTAAGATTGACTGATCTATGGGTGAAAGCCGTTTGGTATAGGGTCTTGTTTTTAGGGGTAAAGCCCAGAATATTTTTTAGGACTTTATTCAGAGAACTGTTCTCTTTTTCTTTTGACCAAATTTTAGGGAAAAATTGCACAAAGCAATTTAATCAATTTCTTTAAAAATGACACAAGCGTTATGGCCTCCAAATCCAAAAGTATTGGAAAGAGCGACTTTTACTTTTCTTTTCTGGGCCCTGCCAAAGGTAAAGTTCAACTTGGAATCAATATTTTCATCTGGAGTTTGATGATTGATCGTCGGGGGAACAATATTTTCTTTAATCGCTAAGATAGAAGCAATCGCTTCAACTGCACCGGCAGCACCTAGCAGGTGACCTGTCATCGATTTTGTTGAATTGGCATTGATCTTGTAAGCATGATCTCCAAAAACTTGTTGTATCGCTTTCGATTCTGCAATATCTCCCAGTGGGGTAGAGGTTCCATGCATATTGATGGCGTCTACTTCTGTGGGTTGAAGATTAGCATTTCGTAAGCAGTTAATCATAACATTTTTTGCACCTAATCCTTCTGGGTGTGGGGCAGTCATGTGATGTGCATCTGCAGAAAGACCTCCTCCTGCTAATTCACAATAAATTTTAGCCCCCCTAGCTTTAGCGTGTTCATACTCTTCTAGAATGATTGCTCCAGCACCTTCACCTAAAACAAAACCATCACGGTTTTTGTCAAATGGGCGAGAAGCTGTTGCGGGGTCGTCATTACGGGTAGATAGGGCATGCATTGCATTAAATCCACCAATACCAGCACAAGTCACTCCAGCTTCAGAACCTCCAGAAACAATAACATCTGCGTGATCCAAACGGATGTAGTTTAAGGCATCAATTAATGCATTTGAAGAGGATGCGCAGGCTGAAACAGTCGCAAAATTAGGACCTCTAAATCCATATTTAATCGAAATCATCCCAGGAGCGATGTCAGCGATTAATTTTGGAATAAAAAAGGGATTAAATCGAGGTTTACGGTCGTTATCGGCAAAGTTAAGCACTTCGTTTTGAAAAGTCTCTAAACCGCCAATACCGGCTCCCCATATGACACCTACGCGATCTTGATCTACGTTTTCTGAAGTAATACCAGCGTCTAGGATAGCTTCGTCAGAAGAGACCATCGCATATTGGGTAAAGCGATCTTGTTTTCTAGCTTCTTTACGGTCAAGGTGGTCTAGGGCATTAAATCCTTTTAACTCGCAGGCAAACTGAGTTTTAAAGTCAGTTGCATCAAAATAAGTGATAGGGGCAGCTCCACTTTTCCCAGAAATAAGTCCCTCCCAATAGGCAGGGACTGAATTTCCGATAGGAGTTAATGCTCCCAATCCGGTAACTACTACACGTCTTGGACTCATTTTACCAAATTTTTAATTGGCTTGTTCTATGTATTGGATAGCTTGACCTACAGTGGCAATGTTCTCTGCTTGGTCATCTGGGATTTGGATATCGAATTCTTTTTCGAACTCCATAATTAATTCAACTGTATCTAGAGAATCAGCCCCTAGATCGTTAGTAAAGCTTGCTTCTGTTACAACTTCGTTTTCGTCAACGCCTAATTTATCTACAATTATAGCTTTAACTCTTGATGCAATGTCAGACATATTACAAATGGTTTTTAGTTTTGTTTAACAGCAAAAATATAAAAACTTTATAGCTTAGAATGTTTTAAAGAAGTTAAAATGCTTTTTTATGCTTTTTTCAAATCGTTTAATCCTCTGTAAATGCTTGCTATTTATGGGATTTAGCATTAATTTTGACTTTTATAGATATGTGTAAAAAAATCATCATCTTATCCTCTGGTGGAGGTACAAATGCTCAAAATATCATTCAGTATTTTGATAATCACGACAATATTAAAGTGCATAGCGTTTTGTGTAACAGAAAAGAAGCTGGTGTGTTTGACAGGATGAATGCTTTGGGAATCCATTGTCAATGGTTTGATGCTAGTAACGATCTCCCCCTGGAAGAATACATGAAAAAGCATCAACCAGATTTAATTGTATTAGCGGGCTATCTTAAAAAAATTCCCCTTAGTTTAGTAGAAAGTTATCCCAATAAAATAATTAATATTCATCCAGCATTATTACCTAAATATGGAGGTAAAGGGATGTATGGGATACATGTCCACAATGCTGTAAAAGCAGCAGGGGAAACCCAAAGTGGAATAACCATTCACTATGTGAATGAACGTTATGATGAGGGGGGGGTGATTATACAAAAAGAGGTCACCCTAGACCCGCAAGACAGTCCCAGCGAGATAAGGACAAAAGTGCAGCAACTCGAATACGCACACTTTCCTAAAGTAATAGAACAACTCTTAAGTTAAATGCCAGAAATACATATTTACACCGACGGTTCTGCCCTAGGAAATCCAGGTCCAGGCGGATATGGTATCATTATAGAATGGGTCGGGAATGGATATATTAAAGAATTCTCTAGGGGTTTTAAATACACCACAAATAATAGAATGGAATTATGGGCGGTAGTTGATGCACTTGAAAAGCTCAAAAAGAAGCCCATGGATGTATTGGTTATTTCTGACTCTAAATATGTTATTGAAGCCATTGATAAAAAATGGGTCTTTGGGTGGCAAAAGAAAAACTTCAAGGGGAAGAAAAATCCCGATCTATGGAAGCGGTTTCTTAAAATATATCCCCAGCATAATGTTCAATTCCAATGGGTAAAAGGACATAATGACCACCCGCAAAATGAACGCTGCGATCAGTTAGCTGTCACTGCCGCAAAGGATATGGCCATTGAACAGGATACTTATTATGAACAAATGGCACAAAAAGCATAGAAATGCAATCAAATTGTTTTTAAAGAAGCAGAAAGAAGTTTATTTTTGCATATGAGTAAAAAATTACTTGTTGTAGGTACCATGGCCTATGACGCTATAGAAACCCCTTACCAAAAAGTAGATCGCATTTTAGGGGGTGCGGCGACATATATTGCTTTAGCATCATCAAAGTTTTCTAATCGCTGTGGCTTAGTTTCTGTAATAGGAGACGATTTTGCCCCCTCTGATATGGAGAAATTAACCACTTTAGGGATAAATGCAGATGGTGTTGAGCGAGTTAAAGGAGGGAAAACTTTTTTCTGGAGCGGTCGTTATCACGACGATATGAACACCAGAACAACCATGGATACTCAATTAAATGTATTAGAAAGCTTTTCTCCGCAGATTCCAGCAGAATTTAAAGACAGTGAAGTCGTTGTGATCGGGAATTTACATCCAGGGGTGCAAAAAATGACCCTAGATCAATTGACTAATTCTAATAATTTCACCCTGCTAGATTCAATGAATTTCTGGATGGAACACTTCAGAGAAATCTTAGATGAAGTCATCGCTGGAGTGAATTTAATCTCCATCAACGATGAAGAGGCCAGAATTTTGACAGGAGAATTTTCCATTACTAAATCGGCTAAAAAAATTCACGAGATGGGACCCCGTTATGTAATCATTAAAAAAGGAGAGCATGGCGCACAGCTATATGGCGACGGAAAAGTATTTATTGCCCCTGCTTACCCTATCGATCAAGTAGTTGATCCTACCGGAGCTGGAGATAGCTTTGCTGGAGGTCTCGCAGGCTTTTTAGCGCAAGCCGAAGAAATTAACTTTAACACCATTAAACAAGGCCTAGTGGTGGGTTCTGTTTTCGCTTCTTTTACTGTTGAAGCTTTTGGGGTGAAGGCTATTGAAGAGGTAAAGGCAGATGCCTTGAATGAAAGAATTCATCGTTTTAGAGAGCTAACCAGTTTTGATTGGACTGATAATACATTGAGTTTATGAGTGATGCCATAAAACACGAATGTGGAATTGCCCTTATACGCTTAAAGAAGCCATTATCTTATTATAAAGAGAAATACGGGTCTGCTCTTTATGGTATTAATAAAATGTATTTGATGATGGAAAAGCAGCATAACCGAGGTCAAGATGGTGCTGGTTTTGCGAGCATTAAATACAATATGGCTCCAGGCGAAAGATACATTAGTCGGGTTCGCTCTAGTGCACAACAACCCATTCAAGATGTTTTCAATCAAATTATTTCCCGTATTCATGATGAAATTGAAGCGCGTCCAGAACTTAACGATGATGCAGAATTACTAAAGCACAATGTTCCTTATGTAGGGGAGCTTATGCTAGGACATGTGCGTTATGGAACCTTTGGGAAGAACAGCATCGAAAGTGTCCATCCTTTTTTAAGACAAAATAACTGGATGCACCGCAATCTCATTATAGCAGGGAATTTCAATATGACGAATGTCAATGAACTATTTCAAAACCTCATCGATTTAGGACAGCATCCTAAAGAAAAGGCCGATACCATTACTGTAATGGAAAAAATTGGTCACTTTTTAGACGATGCGGTGGCAAAAATTTACAAGAAGCTTAAAAAAGAAGGATTTAATAAATTTGAAGCCTCTCCTCAAATTGCAGAACGTTTAAACATTGCTAAGATTTTGAGAAAGGCAGCAAAAAATTGGGATGGAGGTTATGCAATGGCAGGAATGATAGGTCACGGTGATGCTTTTGTTTTAAGAGACCCAGCAGGAATTCGTCCAGCTTATTATTGTGAAAATGATGAAATGGTGGTGGTTGCCTCAGAACGACCTGTGATACAAACAGTTTTTAATGTTCCACTTGAGACCATCAAAGAACTCACACCAGGAAACGCGATAATTATTAAAAAATCAGGAAAAGTATCTATTGATCCTGTTTTAGAGCCCCTTGAGAAAAAAGCTTGTTCTTTTGAAAGGATCTATTTTTCAAGAGGAAGTGATGCGGCTATCTATACAGAACGTAAAAGTTTAGGAGAGCGTCTTTTTCCGCAGGTACTAGAGAGTATTGTGCATGATCTTAAAAATACAGTTTTTTCTTATATCCCTAACACAGCTGAATCTTCTTTTTATGGTTTAGTTGGTGCTGCACAAAAGCATTTGCAAACACAAATTAGTCAAGAACTTGATCGTGATGTATTGGACAAAGCAAGGCTAAAAGACCTACTCAATTTAAGTCCACGAATTGAAAAGATTGCCATTAAAGACGCTAAGCTGAGAACTTTTATTACGGCAGATAATAGCCGAGATGATTTAGTTGCTCACGTATATGACATTACCTATGGTGTAGTAAAACCTTCTGACAATCTTGTGATTGTAGATGACAGTATTGTGAGAGGGACAACATTAAAACAAAGTATATTAACGATGCTTAATCGTCTTTCGCCAAAGAAAATTATTGTTGTCTCTAGTGCTCCACAAATTCGCTATCCAGATTGTTATGGAATTGATATGGCTAAGTTGGAAGATTTTGTTGCTTTTCACGCAGCACTTGATTTACACAAAGACAAAGGGACGCTTGATACAACTCTAAAAGCGATTTATGACAATTGTATCTATGGTATCGAAAATAAGGATTCAGAGTCAATTAATCATGTTAAGGCTTTATATGATCCATTTAGTCAAGAAGAAGTTTCTGCTAAGATTGCAGCACTTTTAACCCATGAATCTATTTCATGTGAAGTAAAGATCATTTACCAAACAGTAGAAGGATTACATCAATCTTGTCCAGAAAATAAAGGTGATTGGTATTTTACTGGCGATTATCCGACTCAAGGTGGGAATCGCGTTGTAAACAGGGCCTTTATGAACTTTTTTGAGGGAAAATCGGAAAGGGCCTATTGACACTTAGTCGGTTAAAAATGCATTTTAACGATTTTTTTAGTACAGCTGAACCAGAAATTGCACTTTTACAATACCAGAACATAAGTAGGTTAAGTTCATGGTAAGATTTGGGGCAAAAAAGGAGGAATTTATTCCTCCTTTTTTATTTTACCTCAATTTGAAGCAAAAAAAAGAGGGCATTGAGCCCTCTCTTTATTTCTTGAAGATGCTAATTCACGCATGCTTTGCATATACGGCACTCACCGCATCCCAGTTTACAACATTAAAAAATGCCGCAATATAATCTGGACGTCTATTTTGATAGTTTAAATAATAAGCGTGTTCCCATACGTCTAATCCTAAAATAGGAGTACCATCACATCCAATTCCAGGCATCAGTGGATTATCTTGATTAGCAGAAGAACAAACCTCTACTTTTCCTCCTTTTTGAACACATAACCATGCCCAGCCAGAACCAAAACGCGTTGCAGCGGCTTTACTAAAAGCGTCTTTAAACCCATCAAATGAGCCAAAAGCCTCGTCAATAGCAGTGGCTAAATCTCCAGTGGGAGCGCCTCCTGCATTAGGGCCTATTGTTGACCAGAAAAGAGCGTGATTGAAAAATCCACCTCCATTATTGCGAACAGCATTATTGTTCACATCAAGTCCGGTTAAAATATCTTCAATAGATTTTCCTTCTAAATCTGTTCCTGCAATTGCATTATTTAGATTGTTGGTGTATCCATTATGATGCTTGCTGTGATGGATTTCCATTGTACGCGCATCAATATGCGGTTCTAAAGCATCATAAGCATAGGTAAGTTGTGGTAATTCAAAAGCCATATCTTTTTTTTTTTAAAACATTAATAGTACAAATCTAAAGATTAATTACATTTATTACATCATCATGATACAGGACATTCCGGCACCTTTTCAAATTTTTAATGCCTCTGCAGGATCAGGGAAAACCTTTTTATTGGTTCAGCAGTACTTGACTAAGCTATTGAGTAGTCGCACAGACGAAAACTTTAATCGTATGTTAGCTTTGACTTTTACGAATAAGGCGGTATTTGAAATGAAGTATAGAATACTGTTGCAATTGCATGATTTAGCCTTTAAAAATAATTCAGCTCAAGATGATCCCATGGGAGAAGTCCTATTAGAAACCCTAGAGATTACTCCCCAAGAATTACAACAAAGGGCAAAAAGAAGCTTGAAAACAATACTTCATCACTATGCTGCATTTGATGTGATCACACTAGATGGTTTTACGCATCGCATAATTAGAACTTTTGCAAAAGATTTAGGACTGTCTTATAATTTTGATGTCACACTAGAGGTAGATGAATTTTTAGAAGAAATTGTTGATCGAGTCTTAGATAGGGTGGGAGAAGCGCCAGACCTTACCGGCATTTTAGAACAGTTCACTTTTGAAAAGATGGACGACGAAGGTACTTCTAGTTGGGAATTAAAAAAGAACCTCATTGATGCAGCAAAATTGCTGCTAAATGAAAACGATAGAACACAGATTCAGCGTATTGCCCTTTTAAGCCTCTCGGAAAGAAAAACGCAACAAGAATTTTTACAGTACAAATATAAAAGTCTTGTTGTCGAATTAACAAATATAGGAGAGATGACCCTTAACTTGTTTAAGGAACACGAGTTAGAAGCATCTCACTTTAATCGTAAGACTTTGTATAACCGTTTTTTAAAATTATCAAAAGGAACATTTAGTGGTTTTGATGATGGGCAACTGTATCAAAACATGAAAGAAGGGAGACCGCTTTATCCTAAAAAAGTCGATGTCGAAATCCAACAATGTATCGATCGTTTAAGTGTTCAAATCATCGGGAATTTTGAGAAAGCATTAAACTTGTTTTTTCAATGGCAATTGATCAAGGATGTTAGAAAGCAATGGATTCCGTTAAGACTTGTGACCTCTTTATCTCGCGAGCTCGAATCTTATCAAAACGAGACCAATAAAGTTCTTCTGTCGACCTTTAACGAGCGAATTGCAAAAGAAATCTTATTGCAGCCCAGTCCTTATATCTACGAACGATTAGGAGAAAATTACCGCCATTATTTCTTAGACGAGTTTCAAGACACCTCTTCTTTGCAATGGAGGAATTTAATTCCACTAATAGAAACAGCTCTAATAAGTTTAAACAAAGACAATCGCAGTGGGAGCCTTTTATTAGTTGGAGATCCTAAACAGTCTATTTATCGCTGGCGTGGAGGGGACGTTAATCAGTTTATCGATTTGATTGAGCAAGGGTCTCCTTTTCAAATCAAAAAAAAAGTAAATCATTTAGCGACAAATTACAGAAGTGCTCAAAGCATTGTTACATTTAATAATGCATTTTATCAATGCTTAACACAGCATTTAGAATATCCTGAAAATAAAATCTTGTTTGGTGAACGTGCACAGCAAGCCGTTTTTTCAAATCAAGAGGGCTATGTGAAATTAACTTTTTTCCCAGAAGAAAATGATTTTGAGGAGAACCCCTATACAAAACGTATTGTCAAAGACATTGAACAATGTAAACAACAAGGGTATTCTTTTTTAGATATGGTTGTGCTAGTCCGCAAGAAAAAACAAGCAGACTTAATTGCGAAGGGTTTGTCTGATGCAGGAATTCCTACCATCACCAGCACCTCATTGCGATTAGAAGAAAATACTCAAGTGAAGTTCCTAGCCTCACTCCTTCAGTTATATTTTAGCCCTAATGATCAAGCAATCAAAAAAGATCACTTGTCTTTTTTATATCCCTCAAAAGAAAGAAAAGAAGACTTACATCAATTTCTTTTAAATAACATTCCAAGGGATATTGAACAAGTTTGGAAAGCAGAAGAAATCTCATTTGATTTGAGCTTTTTTGACCATCGTGCTGTGATGACAGTCTTTGAAAAAGCGTGTTTTTTATTTCCAGGAATAGAAATGGCAAATCCCTTTATAAGAGCTTTTTTAGATTTGGTATTTGATTTCAGTCAAAATGAACAAACCGATACATTTTCTTTTTTACAGTTTTGGGAAAAGAAAAGAGCAACCCAAAGCCTAACTATTCCAGAGAACAGTTTAGGAGTAAAAATCCTAACCATCCATCAAGCTAAAGGGTTAGAATTCCCTATAGTTTTTTTCCCCTATTCAGATAGCTTAATCCATTCAAATCATCAAGAAAAAGTATGGTTGTATCCCCAATCTCTTTTAGGAGATAAATTTCCTTTAGCCTGGGTGGGATACTCGAAAAGATTATTGAATTATGGGGAAGAAGGAGAAAAAGCCTATCACAAGAAAAGACAAGAAGATGAAATGGACGCATGGAATGTTTTCTATGTCGCCACCACAAGGGCAAGTAAACAACTCTATCTTTATGCCAGTGATAAGAACAAGGAAAAAGAAAGTTATGTCAATGTTTTAATGGACCTTTTGCCCAATGCTAAAATCCAGGAGGAAAGCCAATTAATTTATGAATGGGGTAACCGTCTTGTTCAATCAATTAAAGGAAAAAAAACCTTGAATAATCAGGAGGAATTTTTGCTAAGTTCTACCGCCTATCCTTATGAACAAAAGCTCGTTTTGCAAATGTCGAGAACAGAGGAGCTTGAGAGTGCTCGTTTATTAGGATTGCGAATTCATGATTTGCTGAGAAAGATAAATTATCAAGAAGAGATACAAAGTGTCTTAACAGAAGCTTATTTAAAGGGCGAAATAACTCATGAAGAGCAAGTAAAGCTACAGTCTTTATTTAATGAATTGATGCAATCAAAAGTCTTAAGTCATTTTTTCACGAGAGCTTATAATGTGCTCAATGAAAAAGCGATACTTATCCCCCAAAAAGGAGTTCTTCGGCCAGATAGAGTGGGAATAGGAGACAATAATGTTTATGTAATTGATTATAAAACTGGAAAAGAAAAGCCAGAACATACTCTTCAGGTTAAGTCTTATGCAACTTGGATTGAAAAAATCACTCATAAAAAAGTAAATAAATTTTTAGTTTACCTTGATGTGAGGGCTAAAAAATCATTCAAGATCCTTCAGCTTCCCTAAAGTAAAAGTTTAAGATTACCCTCTAAAATGCTTTGAAACTTCAACTATATCTACTACTTTTACCCAAACCAATAGCGTAAAAATGAAAATTTTAAGTAGATGTTTAATCATTGCTGCGGCAATGTTTATATCAACCACGGCATTTGCCCAAGATGAAAGTAATCCATGGGTTGTTACAATTGCGACTAATGCCATAGATACCTATCCCACCGGAAAAACTGGAAGCAAAGCTGTAGGAAATACCGGGAATCTTTTCCAAAATTTCTATTCTACGGAGAACTGGAATTCCCTTCCTGCAATCACTTCAATTGGTTTAAGCAGAAATATTACCGAAAAATTCTCTTTAGCGAGTCGCTTAAGCTTTAACAAACTTAACAATTTTGGAGGAGATGAGTCACTTAATGGAATAGTATACAAGTCTTTTGACCTTGTATTGAAAAACTCTTTTGCTGAAAAAAGTGCGACATGGGAACCTTTCACCGAAGTTGGTGGTGGATATGTTTATCTAGACGATGATGGTTCTTTCCAATTCACCCTTGGAGCTGGTCTTGCTTATTGGGCAAATGATAACATTGGATTATCTTACCAAGTAAACTATAAAGATGCTTTTGAATTAGGAGGTGTAGCTCACTTCCAGCACCAACTAGGATTAAACCTCAAATTTGGTGGTGTTGATACAGATGGCGATGGAGTATATGATAAATTCGATGCTTGTCCAGAAGTAGCGGGTGTTGAAGAGTTTCAAGGATGCCCTGATACTGATGGAGATGGAATTATAGACAGTAAAGATGCTTGCCCAAAACGTGCAGGATCTAAAGAAATGAACGGATGTCCAGACTCAGATGGCGATGGTCTATCTGACATTGAGGACGCTTGTCCAAACCGTCCAGGTTCTGTAGAAACGGGCGGATGTCCAGATACAGATGCAGATGGTATTAACGATAAAGATGACGCTTGTCCAGAAGTAGCTGGTCCAGCTGAAAACAACGGTTGCCCATGGCCAGATACTGATGGTGACGGTGTTGCTGATAAAGACGATGCTTGCCCAGAGCTTGCAGGAATAGCTGAAAACAATGGTTGCCCAGAGTTGCCACAAGATGTAATTGCAACCCTTAACGAAGAAGGCTCTATGATTCGCTTTAAAGCTGAATCTGCTGAAATTGTTGGAGAGGATTCTGCTGCTGTTGTGACTAAAATTAAAGGAATTTTAGAGAGCTACCCAACCTATAGTTTCATTGTACAAGGTCATGCTTCAAGCGATGGAAGTAAAGGATACAACCAAAAACTTTCGCAAGAGCGTGCATATGCTGTACAAGCAGCGTTAGTTGCTGCAGGTGCCGATGCTACTCGCGTTTCAACTGCTGCATATGGAGAAGAAAGACCTATTGGTGATAATAACACCGTTAAAGGAAGAAAAAGTAACCGACGCGTTCAATTTACTCTAGGGAAATAAAGCTTCTTTATACTCAACTTGCAAATGCCTTGGGGAACCAAGGCATTTTTTTATCTAATTTCTATCAGAGTTCTTGCTTTTTCTTAATTTAATAAATCAATACAATTCTGGTGACACCCTTTTTAAAACATAGCATTCAAACCCTTTTGAGCAAACACAAAGATTTGCAAGAAATGGTCATTATACTTCCCAGTAAAAGGGCAGGAGTTTTCCTCCAACATTATCTAATTGAAGCACTTGAAACACCGCAATTTGCACCAGAAATCTTTAGTATCGAATCTTTTATAGAGCACCTTTCTTCTTTAAAAAAGGCCAATCAAACCCATCAATTATTCAGCCTCTTTGAGGCGTATAAAAAAAATATCCCAAAAGAATCTCAAGATGATTTCATCCGTTTTATGCAGTGGGGGACACGCTTATTAAAAGACTTTAATGATCTTGACGCTTATCGTGTTAATGCAAAGCACAGTCTAGAAAATTTAGGGGAATTTTATCAATTAGAAGGATTTAATTTACCAGAGAATAAACAATCCTTTCCCGCTGTTTTTTGGGAACAACTTTACCCTATATATCAAGACTTTCAATCTCTATTATTAGACCATCAATGGGCAACATTAGGAATGCTTTATCAAGATGCTTTAGACTCTTTAGAAATTTATTTAAGTCATACGACTAAGGCACACTATTTTATTGGGTTTAATGCTTTAAATCAGGCAGAGCAGGATTTAATTCAAGAGTTTTTAGCAAAGAACAAAGGGAAAGTTTTGTGGGATTTAGACCAGACCTTTTATGAAGATAAAATACATGCTGCTGGTCGTTTTATTCGTTCTTATCAACAAGACTGGAAGTACTATCGTCAAAACCCACAAAGCTTTTCCGAGAACTCATTTTTGAAAGAGAAGAATATTCAAGCCATTGGTTTTGCTGGAAATATTGAACAGGCACAGTATGTTCATCAATTTCTTCAGCAACATATAGACTTGAATGGAAGCACTGCTGTTGTGCTGGGGAATGAAAATCTTTTGTTGCCTGTACTGTCTGCATTACCATCTGATTTATCTCAATGGAATGTCACCATGGGCTATGCGATACATCAATTGCCCATTAGTGGGTTCTTTAAAACATTGATTAATCTTCATGCGACAGCAACTGAAGCGGAAATAGAAAGAAAAGCTACCTTACAGTTATTGTCTTTTCCTTCATTAATGACTCAATTAACCAAACCGTCTCCTCGCCTGAAAAAATGTATTAATGCTTTAAAAGAAAACTTCTACCCTTGGGTTGGGTTAGAAGAAATATCTCCTTTGTTAGAAAGTGACTATGGAAGGTTTATTTTTAATTTAACTGGGGGGGATGTTAATAAATTAATTCACCAATTAATCTCACTGGTGCAATTATTTGAAGCAGACTTTTTTCGACAAAAAGAACACTTTAGTGTAGCAGTAATGGGCGTATTCAAGAAAGTTTTTCTTGAGCTTAAAGTCCAAGTAGAAGCGGCATCGTTTCCCATTGAAGTTACGGTATTTTCTCTCTTATTTCAAGAAAGCCTCTCGTTACATACCCTCGATTTTAGTGGTGATCCTATTCAGGGGGTTCAAATAATGGGAATGTTAGAGTCAAGGGTATTAGATTTTGATCATCTGCTTATTACCAATGTTAACGAAGGGATTTTACCTGTTGGCAAAAACGACCAAAGCTTTTTCCCATTTGCTATGAAAAAACAATTTGGCTTGCCCACTTTTTTAGAGAATGATGCAATCTATACTTATCACTTTTATCGTTTGCTACAAAGGGCAAAAAACATTTATTTATTATATAATTCTAAAAGTGAAGGGCTTAACGCAGGAGAAAAAAGTAGGTTTATTCGTCAGTTAAATTTCAGTAATCTTCCTCAACACCAGTTTAGTGATCGACAATTCAATACAATGCTTGCTTCGCCTTCAATGAAAGAGACAGTGATTGACAAAACCTCTTTTATGATCGAGCAGTTAAAAGAACTCGCTTTAAAAGGATTTTCCCCTACTTCTCTAGGGAATTATCTCTATGATCCCATCGCATTTTACAACCGCTATTTATTAAAGGTTAAAGAAGAACTTACCCCTGCAAAAACACTTTCTGATTTACAAAGAGGGACATTAGTTCACGATTGTCTAGAAGCATTATATAGACCATATATTGGACAGCCTATGCAGTTGGCTTTTTATGACAAAATGCTTGTAGCCTTACCCGCTTTAATGCTTGATCATTATCAAAAGGCATATCCCGAAATGCCTTTACCTAGAGGAGAAAATCACTTGATCTTAAAAGCTTATGAAAGAAGTGTTGAGCAGTTTTTAACACAGGAAAGAGTGCTTGTAAAACAAGGGAATGAACTAATTATTTGTGCACTTGAATTACCTTTTAATAGGCCCTTGAGACCAGCATTTTTCCCTTTTGAAGTAAACATAAGGGGCAAAATAGACCGGGTGGATCAATTCAATGGGGTGACAAGATTAATCGATTATAAGACTGGAAATATTGAATCTGGCAAATTAGCTTGGGCAGATTGGGAAGGTTTTGTTGGCGAATACAAAAAACTCCCCTTGTTTCAACTATTGCTTTATGCATGGGCATATATGGCTTCTCCAGAAGTTGAATTAGGGATAATTACACTTAAAAATCCAAAGGCCTATGTTCTTCCTTTAAACCGTAAAGATATTTCCAAAGGGACAAATAGTGCTCTTGTTGATCAAGACTTTAAAAAGCGTATTGAACATTATTTAGTAAGCCTTGTAGGGGAAATCTTTGATGAGAAGAAGTCTTTTGTATCTTTGGAGTAAGAATTATTATAATATTCTGCGCACGAACTATATAATTTATGACTGAAGAAAACAAAAAACGTAATGAACTCAATTGGTTTATTCGGCTCTTTACAGTTGGAGAAAGATTTTCTCTTAGAGATTTTTACGATCGTTTAAAAAAGGGTTTTGTTGAATTTTTGATTGTTTTTTTTGGTGTCTTAGTGTCATTTTCTGTTGAGAAACAAGGAGGTGAATTTGATGATCGGGGTAATAACATAGACAATCTAGTTGGGCTTCGGAATGAGCTTCTTGAAATGAAGGAGTATACTCAAGAATATATTGAAACTAATGAATGGGTAACTGCATTATACCAAGAACAATATAATAGATGGGAACAAGATAATGACAGTATTTTTATATTTTATGAAGAAGAAGAAGAATTTCATTTTGCTCCTATGGCATATTATACAAATCGAGATCCATTTAATCCACCCAGAGTAGTATATGATGCGATTAAATTAGATGGAACCTTTCGTTTTTTAGGATCTAAGATTGGACGCTTAGTTAATGATAATTATGATGGTACATTTCTCAAGTATTTAATGATTAATACAGATAAAGAAGAGAAAACTCATATTGAAGAATTCACTTATCGTCTAGCTCATCAATGGGTTTTTGATCTAAATAAAATTGATGTTGAGGATAATGATTTTTGGGTAGAAAATAGACGTTATATTCAGCAAGATCGATTTGTAAAGTACAATCTTTTTAACCGTTTAGAATTATGGCTACAAATCAATGAGCAGTTAACTACATATGAAGATTTACTTTCAAAGAATATAGCGGTACTGGATTCTGTAATTCAAGAGAAAGAAGACCAATGGACGCTTATTTGGTGGTGGGGTGACAAACCAGATTGGCTACAAGCTTCCCAGAAATCAGAGAAGGAGGAACCCCAGGACCAGGAACCGTCAACTGACCAGTAAAGTAAAGATTTTCTACTTTTTTGCTTTTCAATTTTGGTCTTAAAAAAGCCGTCTGTAATAGAGTGTTAGCCATACCATAAGCATTCCCTTTGTAAGAGTTATATTGTTCCACAAAATCATTGACACAGAAAGATTCAGTAAAAAGAATACTATCCCTAATAGATTGATCTGTAAGTGATTCTAGACGGTCAATAACGATATCAAAGTATTTTTGACGTAATTCATCAGTATCTTCTAACCCCGGTGCAATAGGAATCAATAAAAAGCAGGCTTCTTTTCCTTCTGGGGCCATAGAAGCATCTGTTATAGAGGGGAAGTTAGCATAGAATAAAGGCTCTTTGGGCCATTTAGGATGATCGTATATATCTGCGGCATGGGCATCAAAATCTACATCAAAGAATAAAGTATGATGAGATACATTCTTTACTTTTTTGTCTAATCCTATAAAGAAGAGTAGAGAAGAGGGAGCAAATGTTTTCTTGTCCCAATACGTTTCGCTATAAGCCCGGTATTTCGGTTCCAATAAAGTTTCAGAATGATGGTAGTCGGCTCCACTAATTACGATATCTGCGTTGTGTTTTTTGCCATTGGAGATAATTCCCACTGCTTTTTTATTTTTTATAGTGATTTGTTCAACGGTCTCATTGAGGTGAAATGTCACGCCCAGTTCTTTTGCCAGCTTTACCATCCCTTCTACTACACTGTACATCCCTTTATCTGGGTGCCAGGTACCTAAACCAAAATCCGCAAAATTCATAAAATTATAGAAGGCAGGAGTTTGACTGGGTTTCGCGCCTAAAAACAAAACCGGGAATTGTAGGATTTGTGCTAAACGCGGATTGTTGAATTCTTTCATCACCTCTCTTTTAATGGTACTTAAAAAGTAGCCTACCTTTTTAATGGTAGCAGGAGTGATGAGTTCTAGTGGTGAAATTCCAGGACGATAAACCAGGTCTTTAATGGCAATGTCATAATTATCTGCTGCTTTTTGGATAAAGCGTTTTAGTGGGATAGAGCTCCCAGCTTCTTCAGCTTCAAAAGCGGCATAAATTTTATTAAGACTGTCACCTATCTTAATGGAATCTTGATTGTCAAAATAGACCTCATATCCAGGATCTAATTTTTCTAGCTTATAATAATCTGCTACTTTTTTCCCAAAGTCTCCGAAGTAGCTGTCAAAAACGTCTGGCATCCAGTACCATGAGGGGCCAATATCAAAGGTGAAACCATCTCGTTTGAATTGACGTGCACGCCCACCGGGCATTTCATTTTTTTCAAAGATTTCGACTTGGTGTCCTTCTTGAACAAGATAAGAAGCAACTGAAAGGGAGGAGAATCCAGACCCTACAACAATTATTTTCTTCATAGTGTTGTAAATATAAGCGATAATTCTAAATCGCTTTTAGCTTTCTTTACATTTTGCGCTTAATTCGTTCCTTGTATATTTCTTCTACAAAGGCCGCGCTTATTACTCCAGTGGGAATAGCGACTATTCCAATCCCAACCAGCGAGATTAAAGAGGCAAAAATCTTTCCACCAACAGTCACTGGATAAACATCGCCATAACCTACAGTTGCAAGTGAAACGGTAGCCCACCAAATAGATTCTGTAATGCTAGAAAATTTTTCGGGTTGGGCCTCATTTTCTAAATAGTAGATGGCAGAAGCCGAAAATAAGATCGTAATTACAGATAGGAATAGGGTAAAAGTAAGTTCGCTTTTAACAGATATTAGCGCTCTTGTAAAAACCTTGAGGGATTTGCTTTTTCTTCCAACTTTAAAAATACGGGTTAATCTAAATAAGCGTAAAATTCTAAAGAACCTCCCGTCTATTTTTAAAAGTTGGTTCAAGTAAAAGGGTAAAATAGAAATTAGATCGATTAGGCCATAAAAACTAAAAACATAAGCAAAGCCTCCTTTAGTACCTTCTTTATAGGATGCATGAGCAATGCGATAAATATATTCAGCACTAAAAATAACAATTGAAATGATCTCAAAAACATGAAATGAGGCCCCATAAGCCTCTTTAATACTTACATGAGATTCTAAGATCATCGCTCCCACATTTAAGAAAATGAGGATATAAATGAATTTGTCTATGAACGAGTGTACCTTTTTGAGCTTCATAAGCTATTTTTTTAGCATGTCTCGTCCAATAAATATGCAAACAAGAATAGTGGTGATGATAACAATATTGGCTACAAAAGTAGTTGTCATAAAATATAATTTAGCGTTAGAACAAAATTAAGCAAAACTATATTAAAAGCTGGTATATGGGACTCTTCATTGAAAAAACATCTTTTTTGTGTGATTTTGATTTAAAAGTAAATATTGTTTAATAAAAACAAAAAAAAGATTGACTAAAGTTTGTTTTGTATAAGATAAATGAATTATATTTAAACAGTTTAATTCAATTTGGTTTCAACGCCTCTGCTACTTACTTCCAAAGTCAAATTCTAAAATCCTATTAGCAGAGGCGTTTTTTAAAAAATCAGTTAAATTTGAATCAAAACACAAACATCAAATCACAATTTACTCAGCTTTATTTATTTTCTTTCACTCAAAACAAGTTTTGGGCTTTTAAGCAAATGGGGGTTGGTTACCCCTTTTTACAGAATGTGCATGGTTTAAGTTTTTTTAAATTATTGGGTACTGGAGCTGGACAAGGGTTTAGTTTAGCACCAGATTTTTCCACTTATGCTCTTATAACGGTATGGGAAGATCAAGGATCATCCGATCATTTTTATCAAAATAATCCATTGATAAAATCTTATCAGGAAAAAGCCAGTCGTATTAGACGACTGAGTCTAGCCAATACTGCAAGCCATGGTTTATGGAGTGGACTAAATCCATTTGTATCTTCAACAAATCAACAGCTCAACAATAGCCCAGTCGCTATAATTACCCGAGCTACTCTTAGACCCCAACGCTTATTGTCTTTCTGGCGCGCAGTGCCAAAAGCAAGTAAGGCTATTGAAGCGGCGAAGGGAGTACAATACTATAAGGGTATTGGTGAGTGGCCTTTTATTCAGCAGGCTACCATTAGTATATGGAATTCAATGGAAGAGGTAATGCAGTTTGCCTATAAAGATAACGCACACAAACAAATCGTTAAGCAAACAAAGAAAGAACGCTGGTATAAAGAAGATCTTTTTGCCCGTTTTTTAGTTTTAAGGGACCAACAATTACTCTAATGAATAAAAAAGTAGTCATTATCGGCGCTGGTATTGCAGGTATTGCTACAGCAATTCGATTAACCGCCAAAGGATATCATATAGAGATTTTTGAAGCGAATGCTTATCCAGGGGGGAAACTCAGTGCTTTTTCTTTAGAAGAATATCGTTTTGATGCTGGTCCTTCTTTATTTACCATGCCCCACTATGTCGATGAATTATTTGAGTTATGTGGTGAAAATCCCAGGTTACACTTTAATTATCACAAAAAAGAGATTGCCTGTCAATATTTTTGGGAAGATGGGACTCGCTTAACTGCATTTAGTGATAAAACCCAATACCTGCAAGAAGTAGAAAAAAAGTTAGGAGTCTCTCCAAAGGTGTTAAAGGCTTATTTAGCAAAAGCCAAAAAAAAGTATGACCTAACTGTTGCCTTATTTTTAGAAAAATCACTTCATCGATGGAAAACCCTATTTTCCCTAAAGACTTTAAAAGCATTGCGTCACCTCACTTTGTTTGAAATAAATAAAAGCCTAGATCAAGTCAATACTGCAGCATTAAAAGAACCACATTTGATCCAACTATATAATCGCTTTGCGACTTATAATGGTTCGTCTCCTTACCAAACCCCAGGGATTATGTCCCTTATTCAACATCTAGAATCTCACTATGGTACGTTTATTCCAGAAGGTGGGATGGTTAGTATAAGTAATTCTTTATTTGAATTAGCGAAAAGACAGGGAGTAAAATTTCACTTCAATCAAAAAGTGGAAAAAATCATTGAAGAAAAAGATTGTGTTAAAGGAGTTTTAATAGGGGGGCAAAAACACTTTGCAGACTATGTTGTCTCAAACATGGATATTTGTCCAACCTATAGAAAACTTTTGCCTCAAGCAAAAGCTCCAGAAAAAATCTTGAAGCAGGAGCGATCTAGTTCTGCTGTAATTTTTTATTGGGGGATTAAAAAATCTTTTCCAGTTCTAGACCTTCATAATATCCTCTTTTCAGAAGATTACCCAGGAGAGTTTCAAGCTATCTTTGGTACAAAACAGTTATTTAAAGACCCTACCATTTATATCAACATTACCGCTAAAAATGTCCCTAGAGATGCCCCTTCAGGGCATGAAAACTGGTTCGTTATGATCAATACTCCTGTTGGGACAAGTATTAAATGGGAGAAGGAAATCCCGGCATTAAGAAAATTTGTTTTGACTAAAATAGAACGGGTTTTAGGAGAAAAAATAGCTCCCTTTATTGCAGCTGAAGAGGTTTTAAGTCCACCACTAATTGAAGAAAAAACACAATCGTATTTAGGAGCACTCTATGGGGCTTCAAGTAACAATCAAATGGCGGCCTTTTTACGCCATCCTAATTTTTCGGGTCAATTTAAAAACCTTTACTTTTGTGGAGGAAGTGTTCACCCTGGCGGAGGTATCCCTTTGTGTTTATTATCTGCTAAAATAGTGAGCGACGAATTTTCAAGGCTTGATGATTAAAAAAACGCAACTACTGACTCACAATATTGCTATAGGTATTATATGGTTATTCCATTTATGCGGTATTTTGGGAATTCTCTATGGGGACTCTCAATGGTTTGTTGGAGCGACACCCCTAAATCTTTCTTTGTGTTTTGTATTATTGATGTTGACAAGTCGCCATGCGCCAAAAGTATACCTTGTTGCCTTAATTGCTTTTATTGTAGGTATGGTAGCAGAAGGATTAGGAGTGAATTACGGTTTGATCTTTGGATATTATCAATACGGGGAAGCACTTGGATGGAAAATAGCAGGAGTCCCTTTTTTGATGGGGGTTAACTGGGCTATACTTGTCATATGTTGTGGCGCTATTGCAGCAGATTTAGCGGGAAATTTTTTTACCAAAGTTTTGCTGGGTGTTGGGTTGATGTTATTGCTTGATTTTGTCATTGAACCCATTGCGCCAATCCTTGATTTTTGGGAATTTACCGAAGGAGTCGCACCAGCCCAAAACTACATCGGTTGGTTTGTCGTGGCCTTACCTCTCCACTTTTTCTATCAAATTTTGAAGATTGAACTTAAAGGAAATTTCACTCATCATTTATTTCTTTTACAAGTTATTTTCTTTACCATACTTTTACTACAAATTAATACCCTCCAAAATGCGCTTTAAATTTCTTTCTCTACTTGTTATACTGTTTTGCTTTGCTTGTGGAAATCCGCCAGAAGAAAAAAAAGTAGCAGAAGTAATCGAACAAAAGGCCCTACAGTTAAAGCAAGAGAATATTGAGCTGTATCAACTCAAGCAAGACCCCTTGATAGATTCATTATTATTACCTATAATAGAGTTTACGACTTTTACTCAATCCATGGAAGATTTAACGAAATTAAAGCCAGAGGGGATCGCACCTTTTCTTCTAGGTGCTATCATTAAATGTAATGCACTTTTGCGCTATCAAATTCCTGCGCCTTTTGATACACCAGAAATTAAAAGCAGATTAAAAGTCATAAAAACAGCCTTACTCAAAGCGCGTTATTACAGTGTTGAAGAACGTCAACAAGAGCTGGAAGAAAGCTATGAAACACTTTTTGTCGCTTATACTGCTTATTTAAAAAGGATAGAAGATTTCTCTCTTGACTTACAAGAAGAGCAAAAATCAAACGATGTTATAGACTTGAGTCGGTAAGATCTAAACCCATCATTTCTTTCGTTACAATCTCCTCACTCAAGCTTTTATTATTCTCAATACAGGCATTTATTTTAATCAATTGTTTGTAGTAAATCACCTGGTTTTTTTCACTTTGATCTGCGGCAATCAAGGCGTTTAAATTTTCAAGAAAAAGAAGGTCTTGTGTAAGAAATTTATTAAACGGATTATGCTTATCTCTTTTGATCGAGGTAGACATTAATTGATTTATATCAGGTCGTTTTAACAACACCTCTTCTACTTCAATTCCATGTTCAGAAAGTAGCGTACTAAAGTCATAGTACATTTTATTGCGGTAAAGTGCTTGCCGATTAAAAAAACGTTTATAGGTGGGTAGATTTTCCTTATCTGCGGCATTGAGATACATTAGTTTATCTTGTCTACTCTGGTTGAGTAGGCGTTCTAAAAGGATAATAATGTCACTTTCTTTAGCCAAAACAATCATCTTAATTGTACGTTAAAAATACAATACAAAAGGATTGATTTTGTAGAGTGCCTTAATTTAATGTCAACAAGTTTTCCACTGTAAATCGCATTCCTAGATTTTTTTCAGCCTTTTGTGAGGAAATAGTTTGTATAATTCCTTGCTGTTTTTTGAAGGGTGGCAATTGAATAGCAGCTTTTTTACCCATTTCAGAGTAGTAATTTAGGCGACTTGGGTGATAGGGCGACACTCCGTTATAAATGCTTCCCCGTTGAAAGTACTGGATACATCGCTTAATCAATTCGATACAATCATCTAGATGGATAAAATTTATTCTTCCCACAGGATTGTTGATTTGAGCTCTTTTTGCAAGGTTATAAACTGGATGTCTATTAGGGCCAATTAGACCGCCAAAACGTATAATACTTGTGTCATAAACAGTGCTAATTTGTAAAATTTGCTCGCATTGTACAAGTTGCTTACCGCTTGAGCTAACGGGAGCGGTAGGGGTAGATTCTACAATGGTCCCCTCTGTTTCACCATATACAGAGGTACTACTAATAAAAAGAACTTTTTGCACTCCTTGATCGATTATTTCCTTATGTATATTTTGAATAACAAGATCAAAGCGGCGTTCTGGGTTCGCTCTTAGCCCAGGTGGGAGGGCAATGATTAAACAATATATTTGCGTTAAAAAAGTTGCTAAACCAGTGCACTTATCCTCTTCACAAAGCACGATAAATGCACTCGCTCCTGTCTGTTTGATCTTATCTAACTTTGAAGCTTGTGTAGTTGAGCCTCGAACGATATAGCCTTCTTCTACAAGTTGTTTTGCTAGCGGAAGTCCTAACCAACCACAGCCTAAGATCCCAATTATTTTTTTGTTTTCCAAGCTCATCTTTCTGCCTTAAAGATACTTAAGCCAAAGCCAGTAAGCCCTACTTATTTAATTTTTTGTACATTATAAGAACTAAAATAGTTGTATTATGGCAGTTAAAAGTTTTCAAGGCCCTCGTGCTACCGCTAAAAAGGAAAAATCTTCAAGTTTATTGGTAAGAGATATTATGACGAAAAACATTATTTGTTTTAGTGTAGATCAAAGCATTCATGATGTCATGAAAGCCTTTGTTAAACACAAAATCTCTGGTGGCCCCGTTATTGATGAAAATATGGCTCTAATTGGTATAATCTCTGAAGGCGATTGTATGAAAGAAATTTCTGATAGTCGTTATTTTAATATGCCTATTTTAGATAAATCTGTAGGTCATTTCATGACAAAACAAGTGGAGACTCTCCCATCAACCATGAGTCTTTTTGACGCTGCATCTAAATTCTACAAGTCAGGAAGAAGGCGTTTCCCAGTAATAGAGAATGGAAATTTAGTGGGGCAAGTAAGTCGAAAAGATATTGTTATAGCGGCGGCAAATTTAAGAGGTGCGACCTGGCATCAGCTGTAAAGTTCTTGCGCAATCCTAAAGGTATTTGCATGAGCCTCTAAGATGATTTTAATATCCTTTGAATAACCACCTCCCATGCTGCATTGCACTGGGATCTGTCTTTTTTTTAATGTTTTTAATACATAAGCGTCTCTGGCCTTACAGCCACCTACACTCATTCCCAAGCGACCAAGCTTATCGGTCGCAACAATATCTACACCAGAAAGGTAGAAGACAAAATCAGGTTGAACTAGATCGATTAATTGAGGGAATGTGTTTTTGAGCAGTTGGAGGTAGGCTTCGTCTTCCATCCCATCTGCTAGTGGAAGGTCTAGATCACTTACCTCTTTTTGAAAGGGATAGTTTTTTGCCCCGTGCATAGAGAAGGTGAATACTTCAGGATTGTCTTTGAAAATTTCTGCAGTCCCATTACCTTGATGTACATCTAGATCTACAATCAAAATTTTCTTTGAGAGTTGGTGATCTAATAAATACTGTGCGGCGATCGCTTGATCATTTAATAGGCAAAATGCTTCTCCACGATTAGAGAACGCATGGTGAGTTCCTCCGGCGATATTCATGGCGATCCCTGTTTTAAGCGCTCGTTTTGCTCCTTCTACGGTACCCCCAACAATAATGATTTCGCGATCGATCAATTGTTGGCTCAACGGAAATCCAATTTTTCTCACCTCTTTTCGGTCTAATTGTAATTTTATCAAGCGCTGAAGGTAGTCTGCACAATGTACTTGTTCAATGCTGTGTAGGTCAATTGCAGTAGGTTCAAAAAAGTCTGCTTGATTACAGGTTCCTTCATGTAACAATTGTTTAGGGAGAAGGTCATATTTTTCCATAGGAAAACGATGTCCTTCAGGTAAAGGGAGTTGATAGATAGGATGGTAGGCGATGGAAAGCATTAAGCGATGGGGAAACCGTTTTCGGCACCTTGATCTGGGCTAACCATTACGATATTTCCTTCGGCATCTTCGCTCATTAAAAGCATTCCTTGACTTTCTACACCTCGAATTTTCTTAGGAGCTAGATTAGTTAAAACCGTGACTTTTTTTCCTACAACTTCTTCTGGACGAAAGCTTTCTGCTATCCCAGAAATAATGGTACGTACTTCTTCTCCTAAATCAACTTGAAGTTGTAATAGTTTTTTGGTCTTTTTGACTTTTTCTGCTGCAGTAATCGTCCCCACCCTAAGATCTAGTTTAGTGAAGTCCTCAAAATTGATAAGTTCTTTTTTTGGAGGAAGACTTTTAGTCTCCATTTGATTGGTCACTCTAGTTTGCTCTAATTTTGTGAGCTGTGTTTCAATTGTTGCATCTTCAATTTTTTCAAATAGCAATTGTTGTTTTCCAATCGTGTGTCCAACGGGGAGTAAGCTGCTTTCTTCTGCGATTGCTTCCCATGATAGTGGACGGTCAATATTAAGAATCGTTCTTAATTTTTCTGCGCTATGCGGTAAAAAAGGTTCGCAAATTGAAGAGAGGGCGGCTGCAATTTGCAGGGCAATATGCATGATGGTAGGAACGCGTTCTGGCGCATCTTTGATGCGTTTCCACGGTTCTTCATCGGCTAAATATTTATTCCCTAATCTTGCAAGGTTTAACAATTCTTGGCTGGCTTCGCGGAAGCGGTATTTTTCGATAGAATCCCCCACTCGTTTAGGGAAGCGTTTTAGTTCGTAAAGGACAGCTTGATCTTGAGCTAAAATTTCCCCGCAGCCAGGAACATTTCCTTCATAGTATTTATGAGTAAGTATAACTGCACGGTTGATAAAGTTTCCAAAGATGGCAACTAATTCACTGTTATTACGGGTTTGGAAATCCTTCCAAGTAAAGTCGTTGTCTTTTGTTTCAGGTGCGTTTGCAGTTAGAACATACCGTAAAACATCTTCTTGCCCTGGGAATTCTTCGAGGTATTCGTGTAACCAAACCGCCCAATTTTTAGAAGTCGAGATTTTGTCTCCTTCTAAGTTAAGAAACTCATTTGCAGGAACATTTTCAGGGAGAATATATTCTTTTCCAGCTTTTAAAATAGCAGGGAATATGATGCAGTGAAAAACAATATTATCTTTCCCTATAAAGTGAACAAGCTCTGTTTCTTTGTCTTTCCAATAGGGTTCCCAGTCTTTCCCTTCTCTTGCTGCCCATTCTTTGGTTGAAGAGATATACCCAATTGGGGCATCAAACCATACGTACAATACTTTTCCTTCTGCTCTTTCTACGGGTACTGGGATCCCCCAGTCTAGGTCACGGGTAACCGCACGAGGCTTTAGTCCGTCGTTCACCCAAGATTTTACTTGTCCATAAACATTGGATTTCCAGTCGTTTTTATGTCCCTCTAAAATCCATTCCTTGATAAATCCTTCATATTGGTCTAAAGGTAAGAACCAGTGTTTAGTGGCTTTTAAGGTAGGAGCACCGCCAGAGAGGGTTGATTTTGGTTTGATTAAATCAGTGGCGTTTAATGAACTTCCGCAGTTTTCACATTGATCGCCATAAGCTTCAATATGGTCACATTTAGGACAAGTACCTGTTACAAAACGATCGGCCAGGTACTGTTGTGCTTCCTCGTCATATAATTGTTCTGTGGTTTGTTCGATAAACTTCCCCTCTTGATGCATTTGTTTGAAAAAATCTCCCGCTGTTTCGTGATGAATGGGAGCAGAGGTGCGTGAATAATTATCAAATGAAATGCCTAATTGCTGAAAGGAGGTTTTGATCATTGTATGATACTTATCGATGATATCTTTTGGTGTTACCCCCTCTTTTTTTGCACGAATCGAAATGGCAACTCCATGCTCATCACTCCCACAAATAAATGCGACATCTTTGTTTTGCGCGCGCAAGTAACGTACATAAATATCTGCTGGGACATAAACACCGGCCAAGTGACCAATATGGATAGGACCATTTGTATAAGGAAGAGCTGCAGTAACAGTATATCTTTTCGCTTTGAGCGCCATGGAGTAATTTTTAGGTAAAAATAAGATTTTTTCTGCCCTAATCGGTTATTTTTAATCTGTTCTCAAATCTATTGCTATGTCCAATTCCTATAACTTTGGTCAGGAAACCGAAAAGCGTGCTACTGATTATTATCGTAGCCTAGGATTTCACATCCTTCAAAAGAATTATCGCTACCGTAAAGCCAAAGTTGATTTGATCGTTCAAAATACAATATCTTTTTCGCGGTAGAGGTTAAGGCGCGTAGTTCAACCTATTTTGATGATCCCAAAAGTTTTGTCTCTAAGTAAAAGATTCAGCTTTTAGTAATGGTTAACGACACTTTTATTCAACAACGTGATTTAGCGGTAGAAGTTCGTTTTGATATTATAAGCTATACCCTTGAAAGAGATGAATGGCATTAGAACATCTTCCCGATGCATTTCATCCTTTTTAAAGAAATGTTTTATTTGTAACATTTAGTGTAATTAGTTATATTTGCGCAAAATTGCTCACATGAAGACCATCGCTTCTGTTGTTGAAAAGTACATTAAGACGAAACCTTATTTGTCAACAGCCATGACCCAAGGTATTATTAACTTGACCTCTTTGGCCCGACAAATTCAACCCGAGATTGAAGAGACCTTACAGAAACCTGCTCGAAGTGGAGCGATTGTGATGGCATTAAAAAGAATTTCAGATAATTTAGAGTTCTTGTCAACGCACAAAATTGTCAAAGTCTTGAAAGGGATAGGCGACATCACAGTGCGTTCTAACTTAGTTGATTTTAGTTTTAAAATTTCGGAAACTTTATTAAACGCGCAAACACAGTTTTTAAATGAAGTCAACGAGAATCCCAATATTTTCTACACCTCATCTCGTGGAGTGACAGAGAGTAATATTATTGTGAGTAGCAACGCAGCGGCCCAGCTAGAAAATTACTTTCAGTCAGAACGCTTGATAGAAAAAACAGAAGACTTATCGTCTATCTCGATTAAATTGCCCACAGAAAATGTTACCATCCCAGGGATTTATTATTTTATTTTCCAGCGCTTATCTTGGGAAGGAGTGAATATCTATGAAGTTATTTCTACTTCAAATGAGTTTACCATTATTGTAGGAGAAGATCAGGTTAATACTGCTTTTAAAGCCATCAAAGAATTAAAAGACCTATAGTTTAGGAAGTTCTTCTAAGGCAGTAGAAACGCTGTCAATTCCTTTAATGGCTAATCGAAGACGCAAGCCTTGACGGGTTTGCTTTTCTTTGAGTTCTACTTTTCCAGCGCTAAGTTGTACCCATTGTAAAACATTATTAAAACGTTCGCTTTGATAATATTCACTTTCTTGGTCGGCGATAAAGTATCCTGATAGCTGTCCTTTTTTTAAGATAAGACGTTCTAGACCCATATCGAGCGCTTTCCATTTTAAGCGAACACTATTGAGTAAATCTTCTGCTTGACTTGGAATAGGGCCAAAACGGTCTTCGAGGTCTTTTTGAAATTGAATTAATTCCTCTTCATTGTTGAGTTCACTAATTCGGTTGTATAATGACAAACGTTCACTCACAGAATTGACATAATCGTCGGATAAAAGAATGGCCAGATCAGTATCGATTTGGACTTCTTTGACAAAGGACTTTGGTCCATTTCCTTCAGCTGCATATTGGTTTTTAAACTCTTTTTCTTTGAGTTCTTCTACCGCTTCTTTTAAGATTTTCTGGTAGGTTTCAAAGCCGATATCGTTGATGAAACCACTTTGTTCACCACCCAATAGATCTCCAGCGCCTCGAATTTCTAAATCTTTCATGGCAATTTTAATCCCAGAGCCTAGCTCGGCATATTGCTCGATCGCTTGCATACGTTTTTGTGCATCGCTAGACATGGCACTTAGTGGTGGCGTGATAAAATAGCAAAAAGCTTTCTTATTGCTTCGTCCCACACGCCCACGCATTTGGTGTAGGTCACTCAGTCCAAAGTTTTGTGCATTATTGATAAAAATAGTGTTGGCATTAGGAACATCTAAACCATTTTCAATAATGGTTGTTGCGATTAAGATATCGTATTTCCCATCCATAAATTCCAGGAGGTTTTTCTCCAGTTTTTTTCCGTCCATTTGACCGTGACCGATACGAATACGCGCATCTGGAATAAGACGTTGTAACATGCCGGCAACTTCTTGAATATTTTCAATCCTATTGTGAATAAAATACACTTGTCCGCCACGTTGCATTTCATAGAGTACCCCATCGCGAATCATCGCTTCATTAAAGCGAATCACCTCACTCTCGATAGGATAACGGTTAGGAGGAGGAGTTGCAATGACAGATAAATCTCTGGCCGCCATCAAACTAAATTGTAAGGTTCGTGGGATAGGTGTTGCTGTTAAAGTCAGTACATCAACATTCGTCTTTAAAGCCCTCAATTTTTCTTTGACCGAAACCCCAAACTTTTGCTCCTCGTCCACAATAAGTAAGCCCAGGTTTTTAAACACAACTCCTTTTCCAACTAATTGGTGGGTGCCAATTAAGATATCAATTTTACCAGCTGCTAAATCTTCGATGATCATTCTTTTTTCTTTGGCCGTTCTAAACCGGTTGAGGTAATCTACCCGCAGCGGGAAGTCTTCTAATCGCTTAGCAAAATTTTTATAATGCTGGAAGGCTAAAATGGTAGTAGGAACTAAAACTGCTACTTGCCGTCCATTGTCCACAGCTTTAAATGCCGCACGAATGGCCACTTCAGTTTTCCCAAAACCTACATCACCGCAAACCAAGCGATCCATGGGACGTTCACTTTCCATATCTTCTTTTACAGCCGCCGAGGCAGTACTTTGATCTGGGGTGTCTTCAAAGATAAAAGATGCCTCTAATTCAAGTTGCAAATAACTGTCTGGAGCGCAAGCTGTCCCAATCTTTTGACGGCGTTTTGCATAGAGTTCAATCAGGTTAAAGGCAATTTCTTTGACCCGTTTTTTTGTCTTTTGTTTTAATACCTTCCAAGCAGAAGAACCCAGTTTATAGATTTTAGGCACCTTACCGTCTTTCCCGTTAAACTTTGAAATTTTGTGAAGGGAGTGAATGCTCAGGTAGAGAATATCACGATCGGCATAAACCAGTTTGATGGCTTCTTGCATATTACCGTCCACATTGATTTTTTGTAATCCACCAAAGGTGCCTATCCCATGATCAATATGGGTGACATAATCTCCCACTTCTAGATGAGTGAGTTCCTTTAAGGTAAGCGCTTGTTTTTTTGTATAGCCCGATTTGAGTTGGTATTTGTGGTAGCGTTCAAAGATTTGATGGTCGGTAAAAATGGCCAATTTAGCTTCGATGTCTTCAAAACCTTCAAAAAGGGGTTGAACAACGGTTTTATAATGTACCGTTTGATCCATTTCTTCAAAGATAACATTGAGACGCTGGGCTTGTTCTGCAGAAGCACAGCAAATATAATTTTGATAGCCTTTCTCATGGTTTTCGTTAAGGTAGGCGATCAAGCGATCAAACTTACGGTTAAAGGCAGGCTGTGGACTTTGTTTGACAAAAACCTGCTCTTTGGTTTTCTTTTCTACCGAAGGTAAGACGCTTACCCAGGAAAGGCTGTCCACGCTGTCAAGTAAATCTTCTTTGGATAGAAAAAGGGCGGCTGGTGGCAGGTGCTGGGTTTCTCCAGATAATTCTGCAAAGTTTTTTTCGGATTCGCCAAAATAATTATCTAAACGGCTGCCTAAACCATCCATATTTTGAACGATTAAAACCCCAGAAGGAGTAATCAATTCAATCAAGCTTTTTCGTATAGCACGTTTAAAACCTTCGCTCGTATTGGGGAGTAATTTAATTTTATCCAAAGAGGCAATCGACAACTGGGTCGCTACATCAAAACTGCGTAAGCTTTCTACTTCTTCGTCAAAAAACTCGATGCGATAAGGGTGTTGATTCGCAAAAGAAAAGACGTCGATAATCCCCCCGCGAACAGAAAACTCGCCTGGCTGTGAGACAAAATCTACTCGGTCAAAGTTGAAGTCAAACAAAACCTCGTTGACAAAATCGAGGGAAAGTTGACTTCCCTTGATGACTTCAAGGGTGTTTTTACGCAGGGTAGCTTGAGAGACTACTTTCTCAAACAAGGCCTTAGGGTAAGTCACGATAATACAGGGCTTTTTAGAATTGCTCAGTTTATTCAATACACCTGAGCGAAGCAAAACATTCGCATTATCCGTAGTTTCTGTTTGATAGGGTTTACGGTAACTAGAAGGAAAAAACAAAACACTTTCTTGTCCTAACAATTGCTCTAAATCGTTAAGGTGATAAGCAGCTTTTTCGCGGTCCTCACAAACTAAGAGGATGGTTTTTTGGTGGCGGTCAAAAGCATTGGCTAAAAGAAAATTGAGTCCTGAACCTACTACGCCCTTTAAATTAAGGGATAAGTTCTTCTGCAAAAAAACTTGTTCAAAGCTTTTTTGTGAGGGAGATGCTGCAAAGGCCCTAAAGAGTGGTTCTATCGCTTTTTTTGACAAAGATAATTGCTTGGGGTTTAAATTCCTTCGATTTCCATTACTTCTTTCCCTGTAGTTACATAAACATGATCCCCCGCTTTAGGGGATAATAGATGTAAACCAGTAAATGCCCCAAATGCGGGAAGAATCAATTGATTTTGACTTTGAAAAAAGCAGGGCATTTTTAGTTGTTGAAGCCCTGCACCTTTGAGTTTTACCCCGGGGTGTAAATGTCCACAAAAAATGAAGTTTTCTTCTTTTTCGGTAGGGAAATGCGAAAAGTAGAAAGCCTCTTCCAGGAAGTGATCTACCACTTGAAGTCCTATTTGTTCAAATTGAGAAGCGGGGATTATATCGTGATTGCCTTCGACTAAAATCATTGCAGCTTTTTGTTGTTTTACCCAAGCGCTAAACAAATGCCATTCATTGTTTTGAAAACTGTGGAAAAGGTCCCCTAAAAAAAGAATACGTTCCACTTCAAACTCGTTTAAAAGGAGGGTGATTTTTTCATAGAAAGCCCCTTCTGCCTTTCGCGGAACCGCTATCCCATTTTTACGGAAGTGTGCGACTTTTCCCAAATGAACATCGGCTAATAAAAGTGTCTTTTTTTCTACCCAAAAAGCGGCGCTACTGGGGTGTAAGTCAAAATGATTTTCGTTGATTTCTATCCGCTTCATTGTCCAGCTTTTTCTAATTGAAGGTACATTTTCTTGATGCGGTCTTCTACACTTTCAGAAGAGAGTTTAGAACGGATTCGGTCGGTGATTAATGGGAACGAAAAAGGGGTAGGCTGACTACAATCTCGCCACACAATTTCTTGAGATGCGATATTTTCAAACACCTGGGTCATTCGACCCCGTTCCATGCCGTGGTCAAAAGTTTCTTCTAATGCTTGTTGGTATAATAAGTTGTCGGGCTCATAGTCTTTAAATACATCGTAAAACAATTGGGAGCCGCTTTGCAGGTGTTTGGCTTTAATGGGTTTGCTAGGGAAACCTTGAAAAACCAAACCTGAGATGACGGCAATATCCCGAAAGCGACGTCTTGCCATTTCTGACACATTGATACTTTTCTCTAAATCTTCGTTTAAATGGTTTAGGGTTAAGAGATTGTTGTCTAAAAAATCATCTTTAGCAAAAGGCTGATCGGACAATAATTCAAACCCATAATCATTAAAAGACATGCTAAAGGTGATAGGCGACAAAAGACTTATGCGATAAGCCATTAAGCTGGCCATTGCCTCGTGTATAGCATAACCTCCAAAGGGATAAAAGACGGTATGGTAGCCTTCTCTGGTTTGAAAGCGTTCAATCAAAAATTGATGAGGTTGAGGAATAATCGACTCCCGTTGCTGTTGATAAAAAACAGGTTCTAAGGCTTTAAATTCTGGGGTATCTTGATTGCGTTGGTTAAATAAAGCCTTTTTTAAGAGATCGCTAAGGTGCGCGCTAAAACTCATGCGTCCTCCCATCCAGGCGGGGATACGACTTTTTTTTGATTTGGATTTACGCACGATGACTTCCATATTGTGCATACGAATCAATTCTAGATTGCGTCCAGAAAAGGTGAAGACATCCCCCGGTTTTAGTTTGGCGACAAACCATTCTTCTACCGCACCTAAATACCCCCCTTTTTGGTAGCGCACTTTTAAATCGGCATCGCTTACAATGGTTCCCATAGACAGGCGATGGCGCATGGCAATTCCTTTATTGAGGACTTTTAAGGTGCCGTCTTCTAAAATATTGACCTTTTTGTATTCGTCATAGTGTTCTAAACTTTGACTTCCTTTGACTAAGAAATTGAGCAGCCACTGCCAGCGTTCCTCATCTAGGGTTTGAAAACAAAAGGTATTTTGAATGATAGGGAAAAGTTCTTTTGGCTGAAAGCCTTTCCCTACTGCAAGGGTCATTAAGAATTGTAGTAAAACATCATAAGAATTGAGAAAGGGGATACGGTCTTCGATTTGCTGCTGTTCGATCCCGCGTTGCAATGCTACCGATTCGATGAGTTCCATGGCATGGGTGGGAAGAAAGTGTATCGTACTGCCAGCTTTGGGTCGATGGCCGCTACGGCCAGCGCGTTGGATAAAGCGCCCAACCCCCTTGGGGCTGCCTATTTGTACACAGTTCTCAACAGGAGAAAAATCTACCCCTAAATCTAAGCTGGAGGTGCAAACGACCACTTTAAGTTGTTCTTCTCGCAAGGCATCTTCCACCCAAAGGCGAATTTTTTTATCAATACTCCCGTGGTGCATGGCGATGTTTCCCGCCAGATTGGGATCGGATTCTAGCAAACGATGAAACCAAATCTCGCATTGAGCACGTGTATTGGTAAAAATCAATGTGGTCTTATATTTTTGCACCAATTTTAAAACTTGTGGCAAAAGGTGAATCCCTAAATGCCCCCGCCAGGGGAAGCTTTCCATGTTTTTTGGCAGGATGGATTTGACTTTGATCTTCTTTTTGATTTGGGCATTGACCGTGACATAATTCTCGATGGGGCCCAATAAGATTTCTCGCGCTAAATATTTATTCCCTAGTGTGGCCGAAATTCCCCAAACTCTCAATTCAGGTAGGAAAGAACGCAAATAAGCAATGGCGAGTTCCATCTGCACCCCGCGTTTGGTTCCAAGTAATTCGTGCCATTCATCTACTACGATAACCTTGAGGTGTTGGAAACTTTTTGGATGGTCTTTAGTGCTCAATAAAACATTCAAGCTCTCTGGGGTAGTGACGAGCCCAAAAGAGGGTTTGCGTTTCTGTTTGGCACGTTCGCTTTGAGAAGTATCTCCTGTTCGAAGAGCTATGTTGAGATCAGGATGCAGCTCAGTAGTTATACGTTGGGTAGCCTGTTGAATTTCTACCGCTAATGCGCGTAAGGGTGTAATCCACAGGGCCTGTATCCCCGCAGGATGCTTTTTGACCTTTAGGGCTTCTTGTACAATCCCACCCCAAAGGGCAAAAGTTTTTCCACTCCCGGTAGGCGCGTGTAACATTCCGTTTTGCCCTTCTCCATAGGCTTTCCAGCAGTCTTTTTGAAAGGGCTGTGGCGTCCATCCTTGCGCTTTAAACCATTGTCGTACTGTTGTCATGGGAGCAATTGTTTAAGGTCTTCAAGACGGTTGGCATCGGCTATTTTTTTGTCGTGTCGCCAGCGTAAAATTCTAGGGAAACGCACGGCAACCCCACTTTTATGTCGCGAGGAGGCAGCAATACCTTCGAAGGCAATCTCAAAAACCAATTCTGGTTTGACTTGTCGCACTGGCCCAAAACGATAAGTAGTGTTTTTTTTGACAAACTGATCCACTTGCTTTATTTCGGCATCGGTTAAACCTGAATAGGCCTTGGCAAAAGTCACCAATTCTTCCCCTTGCCAAAGAGCAAAAGTGTAATCAGTATAAAGATTGGTGCGTCTTCCGTGTCCACGCATGGCATAGGTCAAAACGGCGTCAATGGTTTTGGGATCTGATTTCCATTTCCACCACGTTCCTTTTTTCCGTCCTACCGCATAGGGGGAATCTTTGTGTTTGAGCATTAGTCCTTCACTACGCATTTGCTGCGCACGGTCACGTTCTTTTGCTACCTCTTTCCATGAAGAAAAGTGCAATACTTCAGATAAAAGCAAAGGCACTCCTTCTCCTTTAGTTTTTTTATATAAAGCAGTCAACAACTCTTGCCGTTTTGCCAAAGGAAGTATTCGTACGTCTTTTTCTTCCCATTCTAAAAGGTCATACAACATGATCACGATTGGAATGTCCTTTTGTAGTTTTGAAGAAACTGTCTTTCTGCCCATGCGTTTTTGCAAGGCGTTAAAATCGCCAATTATATTGTCTTTATAAGGGAGTAGTTCACCATCCACCACTGACCCATTGGGAAGAATCTCGGCAAGACAGTCCAATTCTGGAAACTTATCGGTGATTAATTCTTCTCCACGACTCCATAAAAATAATTTTCCTTCGCGAACAATCAGTTGAGCGCGCATACCGTCCCATTTATGTTCGATATGCCAATCTAAAACCGCTTCTTTTTCTTGAAAACCGTCTTCCAAGACATAGGCCAAAAAGAAGGGGTAGGGTTGGGAGATTTGATCCTCGGGTTTGGGGTCAAGAATGAGTTCCTCAAAAGTGGTGGTCGCAGGAGACCATTGTCCCATAAGTCGATGGGCTAAAATATTTTCGTCTACATCGACTGCTTTTGAAAGTGCACGGGTCATTAATTTTTGACTCACGCCGATGCGAAATCCCCCAGTGAGAATTTTATTAAAAACAAAGCGTTCAAAGTTGTCTAGGCTCTGCCAACGATTTAGGATATATGCTTTTTTCTCTTCCTCCTTTTGGGGTTTTAAGGCGATGATTTCTTCTATGCATTGAGAGAGGGAAGGCGGGCTTCCTACAACGTCTTGTTGCACTAAAAGAGCAATGGTTTCTGCGAGATCCCCAACAATGTGATAAGATTCTTCAAAGAGCCATTCGGGTAATTGGGCAACTTCTGCGGCCCACTGTCGCATAAGGGCAGTTGTTATAGGTCGCGAGGGGCGGCGGTGGGAAAGTAAGGCTACTGCCCACAGTGCATCTTCTTCAGGCGCTTCTTTAAAATAGTTTGCCAAAGCGGCTACCTTTTGATTGGTTTTGTTGGTGGTATCCAACTGTTCTATAAGGGCTGCAAAACGTCTCATTCGGCAGCGGCAGTTTCAGGGGTTTCGGCCTCGTATTGGGTTTTTTCGGTGCGGGCATTCCAGCCTTGTTCGCGCAGGTATTGTGCAAAGAGATCGGTATATCCGTGTGTGGTAATTACATTTTCGCAACCCGTAGCCTTGATGGCAGAAAGTAAGCCTTGCCAATCGGCATGATCCGACAAGACAAATGCGCGATCTACTGCACGTCTTCTTCTCGCTCCGCGAAAGGCCATCCAGCCCGAGGCATAGCCCGTAGAGAGGCGACCTAATTTTTTTACCCAGGCGCTCCCTAAAACAGCAGGAGGTGCCAGGACTAAATTCCCTTCTACCTCTTTTTTAGTGGTGTCGCGGGTGATGAGTTCCGTTTCGGGAAAATAGATGAATTGCCGCAAGACTTGGGTCATGTGCTCTGTCGCCCCATGCGTATAAATCTTCCCAATAGAGGGGTCGAGGTGTTTGAGTAAGCGCTGAATTTTCCCTAAAGAATAACCCATCAATAAACTACTGGTTTTTTCGGCATGGTTTTTTGCCCACCATTGGTTTATGCTGTCGTGGATAATTTTAGGCTCATCCCATTGAAAGACAGGAAGTCCAAAAGTACATTCGGTAATAAAAGTATGGCATCTCACCGGTTCAAAGGGAGCAGAAATCCCATCGATTTGGGTTTTATAATCCCCGGTAAAGACCCAAACTTCCCCCTTGTATTCCACGCGAATTTGTGCTGAACCTGGAACGTGCCCCGCAGGGTGAAAAGAAAATTGTACGCCATTATGGTGAAAAGTTTCTCCGTATTTTTTCCCTGTCACAGAGACCCTCCCTAGACGATGCTGTATAATGGGGACATTGACTTCGTGGGTAATGTAGTGTTTACTCCCCCAGCGCGCATGATCTGAATGCCCATGTGAAATGATCGCCTTATCTACGCCCCGCCAAGGGTCGAGATAGACGTCAGCTTGTTTACAGTAAATCCCTTTAGCGGTGAATTCCAGTAATGGCATGCTTAATTTTTCTTTTTCAAGGGGAAGGTACGAAAAAGAGGAAAATCAAGTAGTTAATAACTGTCAATAACTCCTTTCTTCTTCCCTCAAATTATTTGTTATTTTCGTTTTGATGTATTTAATCTTTGACACCGAAACCACCGGATTACCCAAACGCTGGGACGCACCTCTAAGCGACAGTGAAAACTGGCCACGCTGTATTCAAATTGCCTGGCAAATTCACGATGCAAAAGGAGAAGTGGTTGCGCATGAAGACTATTTAATTCAACCTTATGATTTCACCATCCCCTTTGATTCTGAACAGGTACACGGTATTTCTACCGCCTTGGCAGAGGAGCAAGGAATTCCGCTAGAAGAAGTGTTGGAAAAATTTCACACAGCGCTCAATCAGGTAGAATATGTGGTGGGACACAATGTTTCTTTTGACCGTAACATCATGGGAGCAGAATACTTGCGTTCTGGTTTGAGCGATGTTCTAGAAGGGAAAACAGTTATAGATACCTGTACGGAAGAAACCGCCAGTATGTGTCAACTTCCTGGAGGTCGTGGGGGCAAGTTTAAATTGCCTAAGCTAAGCGAACTGTATCACTTTCTTTTCCAAGAAAGTTTTGAAGAAGCCCACAATGCCACAGCAGATGTAGAAGCTACCTCTCGCGCCTTTTTAGAATTATTGCGACAAGATCAATTGCATCCCAATGCCTTTGATAACCAACAAGCACAAACGGCTGATTTAAGAAAACGCAGCCGTCCCTTTGGATTAATAGGTTTAAGCCATCAAAACCTAAAGCAAGCTTCTGCAGCGCTTAAAAAAGAGACTTCTCCAAAAGTATCAGCACCTGCTGCTGAGATGAATAATAACCTGGCCGATGCGCCTTTTGTGCATTTACACAATCACTCTCAGTTTTCGGTGCTACAAGCCACTTCGCGCATCAATCAATTAGTCGATGCCGCTGCCGAGGATAATATGCCTGCCATTGCTATTACTGATCATGGAAACCTCATGGGGGCTTTTCACTTTATCAAGGCGATTAATGGACACAATGCTAAGGTAGAAGACGATCAAAAAATTAAACCCATCATTGGCTGTGAGTTTTATGTGTGTGAAGACCATAAAGATAAAACCCGGCGAGACGATGGCTATCAAATCGTCTTTCTAGCAAAAAATAAAGCTGGTTATCACAACCTGGCAAAAATGACCTCTGCTGCCTATGTTGATGGCTTTTACTATGTGCCGCGGATTGACCGTAAGTTAGTAGAACAATACAAAGAGCACTTGATTGTATTAAGCGGGAATACCTACGGAGAGGTGCCTGCCAAGATTTTAAATGTTGGAGATCGGCAAGCCGAAGATGCCTTGCAATGGTGGCATGAACAATTTGGTGAAGACTTTTATATCGAGTTAATGCGCCATGGGGAAGAAGGAGAAGATCGCGCTAACGAAGTGTTGATCGAATTTTCCCGCAAGTATAACATTTCGCTTATTGCGACGAATAATACCTATTACACCAAGAAGGAAGAAGCGAATGCACATGATATTTTACTCTGCGTCAAGGAAGGAGAGAAGCAGGCCACACCTATAGGTCGAGGGAGAGGTTTCCGTTATGGTTTCCACAACCAAGAATATTATTTTAAGGACAGCGAGGAAATGAAAAAGCTGTTTCAAGATATTCCAGAAGCCATCTTTAATATTCAAGCTTTAGTCAATAAAATCGAGCCGTTTGACCTCGCACGAGATGTTTTATTACCCCAGTTTGACATTCCCCAAGACTTTCATGTTGCCGATGACCCTGACGGAAAAAAGGGAGAAAACAATTACTTGCGTTATTTAACCTTTGAAGGTGCTAAACAACGCTATAGCGAATTAACCGAGGAGATCACAGAGCGGATTGATTTCGAACTAGAAGTTATTGCTAAAACAGGCTATCCCGGCTACTTTTTGATCGTACAAGACTTCATTGCTGCAGCTCGCGACATGGATGTTTCTGTTGGTCCCGGACGTGGATCTGCAGCGGGATCTGTGGTGGCTTACTGTTTAAAAATCACCAATATTGATCCCATTGAATACGATTTGCTTTTTGAGCGTTTCTTAAATCCAGATCGTGTAAGCATGCCCGATATTGATATTGATTTTGACGATGAAGGCCGTGGTCGAGTGATGGATTATGTGATCGAAAAATACGGCTCAAATCAAGTAGCGCAAATTATTACCTATGGAACCATGGCAGCCAAATCTTCTATTCGAGATACAGCAAGGGTGCTGGATTTACCTTTGGGCGAAGCCGATCGTATTGCCAAGTTGTTACCCAATATGAAACTGGGTAAAATCTTTGATCTTTCCGACAAAGAATTAAAAGAAAAGCTAAGAGCCGAAGAAGTGCTTCGGGTCAACGAAATTAAAAATTTAGCCCAGGAAGAAAGTCTTTCAGGAGAAACTATCCAACAAGCTAAAGTGCTGGAAGGATCTTTGCGAAATACTGGTATACACGCCTGTGGGGTAATCATTACGCCAGATGATATTACACAGTTTGTTCCTGTTGCTACCGCTAAAGACTCGGATCTTTATGTGACTCAATTTGACAACTCGGTGGTAGAAGACGCTGGTTTGTTAAAGATGGATTTCTTAGGATTAAAAACCCTGACCTTAATCAAAGATACCGTTAAACTGGTCAAGTACAAGCACAACATTGATTTAGATCCAGATAGTTTCCCTTTAGATGATGTCAAGACATATGAGCTTTTTCAGCATGGAGAAACGGTAGGGATTTTTCAATATGAATCTGCTGGGATGCAGAAATATTTAAAAGATTTGAAGCCAACGGTTTTTGCCGACTTAATTGCAATGAATGCGCTTTATCGACCAGGACCGCTAGAATACATTCCTAGTTTTGTCGATCGAAAAAACGGGAACGAAAAGATCGCTTATGATCTTCCAGCGATGGAGGAATACTTGGAAGAGACCTACGGAATTACGGTCTATCAAGAGCAAGTAATGCTTTTGTCGCAAAAGCTAGCTGATTTTTCAAAGGGGGACGCCGATGTGTTGCGAAAAGCAATGGGGAAAAAGATTTTTGCTTTACTACAAAAACTAAAACCACAATTTATTGATGGCGGGAAAGCCAATGGTCATCCCGAAGAGGTGTTAGAAAAAATATGGAAGGATTGGGAAGCCTTTGCTGCCTATGCCTTTAACAAGTCGCACTCCACTTGCTATGCCTGGATTGGATACCAAACCGCCTATTTAAAAGCCCATTATCCTGCCGAATATATGGCGGCAGTCTTGTCTAACAACATGAACGACATTAAGCAGGTAACCTTTTTTATGGAAGAGTGTCGCAGAATGGGACTGAATGTATTGGGGCCAGATGTCAATGAATCCTTTTATAAATTTACCGTAAACGACGAACAAGCTATTCGTTTTGGGATGGGTGCTGTTAAAGGTGTTGGACGTGTTGCTGTTGAAACCATTATCGAAAACCGAAAGGAAGGGAAATATAGTTCGATTTTCGATTTGACCCAGCGTATCGACTTACGCGCAGCAAATAAAAAAGCATTAGAAAACTTAACCCTAGCCGGGGGGATGGATTCCTTTGGGGAGACACATCGTGCACAGTACTTTAACCCAGATGGGGATGGGATAACCTTTCTAGAAAAAGCTATTCGCTATGGGGCGAAACACCAGGAGAGTTTAAATTCGTCTCAGATCAATCTATTTGGAGAAGATAGTGCTTTGCAAGTAGAAGAAATTAAAATCCCTCCTTGTGATAGCTGGGGGACTTTAGAGCGGCTCAAGCAAGAGAAAGAAGTAGTGGGGATTTATCTTTCTGCCCACCCTTTAGACGATTTTAAGCGAGAGATGAAATATTTCTCTTCTGGACCTTTAACGGTGTTAAGTGATCTTGATGCACTAATAAATCGTGAACTGAGTTTTGGAGGAATTGTCAATGGAGTAGATCACAGAATTGCTAAAAACGGAAAAGGTTGGGCGATTTTCCAGTTAGAAGATTTTGACGATCAATATGAGTTTAAAATTTTTGGAGAAGAGTATTTAAAATATCGACATTTTTTAATGCTCAATGGATTTATTCGCATTAGAGTAAAGATTGTAGAAGGTTGGCGTAACCGCGAAACAGGGAAAGTAGGAGCTCCTCGAATACAGTTTGTAGCTTTTGAAATGTTACATGATACCCTAGCGAATAATGTTAAACGCTTAACCTTACAATTAGATTTGCAACAGCTCAATACTGAAAAGATACAGCAGATTAGCGATATTATTCAGTCTCACAAGGGAGATAAAGCTTTGATGGTAGATGTGTTTCACAATGCAGAACAGATAAAGCTAACCCTGCCTAGTAGGAAACAAAAAGTGGCGGTTTCAAATGAACTGTTGGCTCATTTAGAAAATGAATCCCTGCTCTATAAAATTAATTAAAGATTAACTTCGTTGATGTTTCTATAAGAGAAAGTAATTCAAGTTATATGATTGCGTTGTGAAATTAAATATCTTTGTTTAAATTAAACATTATGGCATTAGAAATAACCGATGCTTCTTTCGAAGAAGTAGTATTAAAATCAGATAAACCAGTAGTGGTTGACTTTTGGGCCGCATGGTGCGGGCCTTGTCGTATGGTAGGCCCTATCATCGATGAAATTAGCTCTGACTATGACGGCAAAGCCGTTGTGGGAAAATTGGATGTAGATGCCAATCAAGAATTTGCGGCTAAATATGGGGTGCGTAACATTCCTACTGTTTTGATTTTTAAAGACGGTGAAGTAGTAAGTCGTCAAGTAGGTGTCGCGCCAAAAACTACTTATGCACAAGCATTAGATACGCTTTTATAAACCTTACTTAAAAATTAAAAAGACATTCTTTATGGAAGGTTTTTTTAATCTTTATTAATTAAGGATAAAAAAAAGCCACCCGACGGGTGGCTTTTTTACTTATTAAGTTAAACTATTTCTTAGAATCTGTATTTCAAAGATAGGTTATAGTTACGACCTAATTGACCTTGTTGTGAAACTTCACTCGAGTACAAGAAACGTCCTCCAGCTGTTCCGCCAGTACTTTGGTCAGTGACATCAGGATAAACATCAAAGGCATTATTGATGATTCCTGTTAAACTTAGATTAGGTGTAAATTTATAGGTTACACGCATGTCAGTAATCAATTTTGAAGATAATTTTTGATCAAGCGTCGAACTTGCGTCAGCATTTGCAATTGTTACAGGTCCAAAGTTAGTGTTGTACAATCCTAATTCAAACTTGTCAGCAGAATAATCAACTGTGAAAGATACTTTTGAACGGGGGCGAGAGTTTATAATTAAACTTTGCTCTCTACGGTCAAAAATATCAACGGAACCAAGTTCGGTAGGAGTGTCAATACTATCAATGGTAGTTTTATTCAAATTCCCATTTAAACCAAGATTTAAGTTGTCTTTTTTCCAGTTAATCACAAAGTCCATTCCAGAAGTGTTAGTGTTCCCTGCATTGATCCATGCTTGTACAGCCACTACACCTGCTTGCTGAAGTCTGTTTCCAAGATCAGTACCTGGTTCACCTGAGATTTGTGAAGTAAAGAGCACACGATCGTTAACCTTAATGTTATAGAAATCTAAACTTCCAGAAAATCCATTTCCATTCCCAAATGTAATCCCTGCAGTAAAGTTCTGTGAAGTTTCATTTGTTAAGTCATCAATTCCTAAAGAACGTGCTTCTGCAGTACCGTTTTGAATGGTTCCTTGTAATAAAGGTTCTGTAGAACCAGCAACGATAATATACTGGGTGTTAGAGATTTTCTGTTGGTGTAAGGTAGGTGCTCTAAATCCAGTAGAAACACTTGCACGTAATGCAGTAGTTTGATTTATTTTATAACGAGACGCTAATTTCCAACTTAGGTTGTCTCCTGCGTCAGAGTAATCTTCATAACGAGCAGCAGCAGAGACTAATAGTTTCTCTGTAAAGTCGATATCTACACCAGAGTAAATCCCCACGTTGTTACGTGACCATTCTCCTTCTTGTTCTGAAGAAATTCCAGCGAAAGAATCTGAACCTGATCCCCATCGAGAGAATGGATCTCCTTTAATTGCAGCAAAGGTTTCTTCTTTTAATTCTAAACCAGCCGAGAATGAAACTTTATCACTAAAGGATTTTGTAAAGTCTGCGTTTTGAATGACATTAGAAAAGGTATATCCACCTGGTTTAAAAGTTCTTGGGCTCCAGTCATTTTCTGCTAGATAAGATCTATTTACAGAACGATTAACGGTGTAATCGATACTGTTGCTTCCGTGGGTTACCGATAAGTCGACTCTCCAGTCATTCCCTAAATCTAAATCTAAACCAATTACATTAAAGTGGTCTTGGATAGACCCTTCAAAAGTTGGGTGATACCCTTCAAACTCTCCTTGAGGAGCTAAGAAAAGTGAAGTATCAACATCGCCTCTCCAAGCTGGGTGACGATAGTAAGCAAAAGAACGGTTCCAACGATCAGAAAAACTGTGGGTGGTATAGAATTCAGAATTTTCACCAACTGGGTGAGAAATATTCACTAAAATATTCTTTTGTTTTAAATCAGGTCGACCCACGATCATTCCTAGTGTTGGGTTATTTGTTGCCCAATCAATGACATGTTGAGGTGAACTTGCACTTGTGTCTCCAGAAGCTAATCCAGGAGATCCAGCACGATTAGTTAAGGCTTGATCTAAGTACCCTAGAGTAAGGTTAATACGACCACCGTCACCAAAAGGTAAAGTGGTGTTATAGTCAAGGTTAAATTGGAAACCATCACCGGCAGAAGTAACTCCAGTACCAGCATTTATGGTAGAAAAAGCAGAATCTTTTCTTAAGATAAAGTTCATAACCCCAGCCATAGCGTCTGAACCGTATTGAGAAGATGCTCCATCACGAAGTACCTCAACACGCTCGATAGCAGCCATTGGGATCGCAGCAAGGTTTACCCCTACTTCACCTTTACCAGGTGTTCTGTTTAAGTAAGCCTGTGCTTGTTGGTTCACACGTTTCCCGTTGATTAATACTAAGGTACGTGATGGACCTAATCCACGGATATCTGCAGGAGCAAATCCTGCTGTTGCATCAGAGATCGCTTGATCCTGCGCGTTAAAAGATGGAATGGCAAATGTAAGTGCTCTTTGAATAGAAGCTTCTCCTACATTTTGAATATCTGAAGTACGAATGTTGTCAATTGGGACAGCAGAGTCAATTGCCGTTCTTGGTTTGTTTCGGTTACCTGTTACTAATACCTCGTCTAAAGAAACGCCTTCTTGCATAACAATGCTCAAAGTACTTCCGTCATAAGTGACTTCTTGCGTTTCAAATCCAACGAAAGAGATGACAAGAACGTCTCCCTGATTTGCATCGATATTAAATGCTCCATCGAAGTCAGTTGTTGCTCCAGTGGTGGTTCCTTTTATAACAACTGTTGCCCCAGGAAGTGGATTGTTTTCTCCGTCGCTAATTGTTCCATCCACTTGCGCAAAGGCAATTGATGTAGCAATAAGTGCAACAAAATTTAAAATGTTTTGTTTCATAATTGTAGTTAATAAAGTTAAGATTCTTGTATTTGACAAGAATGACAAACTAATTGCTTTTTTTTAGTTAAAGCAAACTTTTATTAAGAAAAGGTTAAAATCACATAAAAAAATTTGAGAATTTAATAAATATGCGAAGTTGATATTAGCAATATTTTAAATTGTAGCTAAGGTTAACTTGAGCGTAAAAAAGATAAATTATTTACTGTTTTCCTCTTGAATTTATTTGGGAAAACCAAAATGGAGTGTATATTTGCACCCGTTCTAGGTCTGGTAGTTCAGCTGGTTAGAATACCTGCCTGTCACGCAGGGGGTCGCGGGTTCGAGTCCCGTCCAGACCGCAAAAAGTAAAACATAACCTCTTCAAAATGAAGAGGTTATTTCTTTTACAGTCAATTTATTATACAAGTGAGTTTTAAATTGAGTTCTAAATTTTAAAATATTTTAAACTTAATTTGAGTTTAAATTAAATTCTTTTTTAAAAATTATTTTTGAGTCAAAAAATTTAGAACTCACAGAGTTTTATTTTTTAAACTTTTAGAACTTAATGAGTTTTCAATAATTTATAAGTGATTGATTTCTACATAAATATTAAATGGTTCGATTCCCGTCCAGACCGCTAAAATAGTACAAAAGCCTCGACTAAATCGGAGGTTTTTTTATACCCTCTTTGTCCTTTTTATCTCTTATTTTAAGATTTTTGATCAGTAGGATCGAAATAGTGAAGGATGGATCATTTTTTTAATATTGAAATAGATTAAAGCATCAAAAAGAGTAAGATTGCTCATTTTGTACAGAAAGTGTATTTTTATGCCATTATGGGAAAGAAGCTACTTGCCCCAAAAACTACAATTATGAGAACTTGCAATTTTTTGACATTACTGTGTGTAGTGATTTTTTCAAGCCATCTTATGGCTCAACAATCTATCGTTAATTTCGGCCATTTTATTGAGCAGCATCATGGTTTAGACAATTCTTTGGGAGAACTCGTTCCCATTGGGATTTCTCAAATAGAAATGAAAATCAATTTTTTTGTTGAAGAAAAGTTTCCTGATTTAGTAGAGAAGATTGATAACATATTATGGGATTCATACAAGACCTTTACAACACATTCTTATAAATATCACAACCACAAATTTGTAGTTGTTCTTAAGATTAAAGGAGAAGAAGAGCCTAAGTTCTATGAGGTGATTTATGACCCAAATTTGAAATTGGTCAAGAGTGAATATGGGTGGGACAAAGAAAAACAAGATTTTATTTTTGATTCATCCTTAGAAGAAAGAGAAAGAGGAAAGCCAGATCTAGTTGCCTTAGAAATTTCGAATCCAACCACGCCTCCAGGCTTAAATAATTTTGTTGAAATCCATGAAGGGTTTATCCGTTTGAAAGAAGAAAAAAATAGAGGAGAAAACAATTTCGTTCCCATAGATGTAAAGTTGATTAATCAAAAAGTCAAACAGTATGTTGCAACTACTTATCTTAATGTTCAATATACTAGAAATATCGCTTGGAAGTCCTACACTACTTTTATTAGTCCTTATAGTAGCCACCATTTCCACGTTTTTTTAGCCCAGGTAAAAGTGAGTGGAGTAAGAACTGTGAAATACCTGGAAGTATTTTATAATCCATTAACAGGATCGATTAAAGGAGATTTTCAATGGGACGATGAAAAAGAAAAGTTTGCACGCCCCATGACAGAACTTTAAGTGCTCTTGGACTTAATTGAGAAGTTCTACACGATCTTCATAGAGGAGAATCACCTTTCTTTTGTATAAAAACCCAATCGCCTTTTTAAAAGCTTTTTTACTCATATTGAGCTGTAATTTAATGTCTTCTGGACTGCTTTTGTCTGTAAGCTTTAACACCTTATCTTTTTTTAGAATTGAGAGAATCTTGTCGCAATCTGCATCAATGGCGTTGCGAAACCCCTGCGGCCTTAGGCTCACGTCTATTTTGTCATCTTCTCGAATAAGTTTGATATACCCTTTTAATTGATCTCCTTTTTGTAGTGGTTGGAAAACATCACTTTTAAACAATAAGCCTTCTGCTTCATTGTCAATTAAGACTACATAACCCAGCTGTGTAGCGCGAACAATAAATAAATCTACCTGATCCCCTTCGGTGTAATTCATGAATATAAACTTAAGTATAAAGGTACACCAAATCAATCTAAAACAATTTTAATCCTTTGTTTATTAGGTTAGAATAGATATGTATTTTTACCAAAAAAATATGGAAAAGAAAGAAATAGATTCAAAAAAGCTTAGAACTGTTGCGGGTTGTTTTGCAACGGGAGTAAGTATTGTTAGTGTGGTTAATCCCGATGGAGAAGTGCACGGTATGACCGCCAGTTCTTTTTTGTCGGTTTCTTTAGATCCGCCATTAGTTTTATTTTCTTTAATGAATCAAAATCAAATGGCCAGTTATCTCAAAGTTGGAGATCCTTTAGGGATTAGTATTTTAACCCAAGAGATGGAAGGAGTAAGTAATTATTTTGCTAAAATGGGCACCTTAAGTACCCCACCTGCATTTGTTGAGAAAGCAGCAGCACCTGTGCTTGAAGATGCTCATGCATGGTATGCGACAAGAGTCGAGCAGTTGATCCCAGCAGGAGATCATATATTGGTGCTTTGTAAGGTGACAGATTTGGCTGCTTCACCAGAGAAAAATCCATTAGTTTACTATCAGGGTTACAAGAAAATAACCTCATCTTAAAAAGCAATTTCATCTTTTTAATTATCTTCAAAGTCTAAATCTAACCTATGAAGTACAATGACTTTTTCGAATTTAAAGCAGCTGAAGGAAAAACATTTGAGCCCACCCCATGGCTAAAGGTAACTCAACAAATGATAGATCACTTTGCCTTAGCCACTCACGATAATCAATGGATTCATACCAATCAGGAACGAGCTACAAAAGAATCTCCGTTTAAAAAGACCATTGCCCATGGATTTTTATCTTTAGGTTTGATCACAAAATTTTTATCAGATGCAGTTCAAGTAAGTTCTTTAAAGATGGGATTTAATTATGGAATAGATGCCGTTCGATTTCCACATCCTGTGGTAGAAGGCTCACTATTGAGAGGAATTGTAACCCTCGCAAAAGTAGAAGATCAAAAATTTGGCGGCTTAAAAATTTTATGGAACATCAAAGTTGAAATAAAAGACATTAAAAAACCGGCTTGTATCGCAAGCATGACCACATTAGCTTATGAGTAATTCTGCCCTTTGGGGGAAAGAAGCGTTGATAAAAGAAATTACATTTCAACACAAGAATTTTAAAGAAACTATTGCTGCTTTAAATCAATCAAATTTGATTTCTCTTGGGAAGGAAAATGGACCCCAGGCCAACAATTAGAGCACATTAATAAATCTTTGGTACCCGTTGTGCTTGCGTAACGATTACCGCGTTTTATTCTCAAATATCAGTTTGGAGTGACTAATCGTTCTTCAAGGTTATATGATGCAATGGTTGCGCGATATTTGAAAGCGTTTGATGGTATGACCACCGCAGTACTAAAACAATTTCAGACACCCGAAACTTCATTTAAATCATGGAGAAAGCAATTTAATGCTTATGAGAAAGTTGTGCAGAAATTCATCCAGCTTGTACAAAAATTTTCAGAAAAAGATTTGGACTATTATGTCCTACCACACCCTCTTATAGGGAAACTTACCTTACGTGAAATACTCTTTTTTTGTTTCTATCATGTGCAACACCATCATAAAATTACAAAAGAGATAATTCGCAATAGTTCAACCAATTGAATTAATTAAGTTATATTTGTAGTGAAAAGATTACCCAAAAGGGAAAACAATGTTGTGTTGCTTGCACCCATAGGTGCAAGAGGTTTGTAGAAAACCAGTGAAGAGCTTTCCAGTAACTTGGAGGGCTTTTTTTACGCCTTATTGTTTCTTATTTTAGGGTAGTGCCATCCTTTGAACTTATTTCGACCCTTTTTTTTACCTTTCTTGACCAACAGTGGATTGGATTTTATTCATGCAGAAGAAGCGCAACAAAAAAGTATTTTGGATCAAATGGCTTTCACCATTGAAGGAGTTGAAGAGCAGCCACAAGAAGTGCAGTTTTTGCTTTGATAAGCAATTTAGTTTTGACTGGATAATTCACTTCGCAAGTTGGAATAAACAATTAGATTATCGGGGAAATATGCCCAATATTTGGCACGGAGTTCCGCAGGAAGTTTTAGATGAAATGGGCTTGTCCTATGATCCAGCATGGATCGCAAAATGTATTGATCAAGAAAAACGCAATGATATTGCTGTTTGGGATGAAGAAGGGAATTTATTGACTTAACTTTTTTATCTTCACCAAGTTTAAAATACACACGATGAGTAAACCCATTATTTTTAGAAGACCTCAAGGCCCTATTGTGGTAAGAGGCGAAATCAATTTGACAGATTCAGAAGGAAATCCCATAGAACACGGTCCTCGATTTTCCCTGTGTGGATGCGGTTTATCTAAAAACATGCCTTTTTGTGACGGCGCGCATAAAGAAGGCTAGTAATCGCTGTTAATCTAGCATAAGGATAAAACTGATACTCTGAAAGATAATTATTTCATGATTGAACAACCCTCTCCAGAAACTTTATTCAAAGAGAAAGGGAGTAAGTTTTATGGTTATGCTTTTCCTATATGGAAAGATGAAGAGGTGAAATTATTCCTTGAACAGCTAAAGCAACAACATCATTCTGCTGGACATTTCTGTTATGCCTGGCAACTAGGCGAAAAGACGATTCGTTTTAGAGCAAATGACGACGGAGAACCGAATAACTCTGCTGGGCTGCCCATTTACGGACAAATACAGTTGTTTGATTTAACCAATATTTTAGTAGTAGTTGTTCGTTATTTTGGTGGCACTAAATTAGGAGTTGGCAGGTTATACAAGCCTACAAAAATACAGCACAAATTACTTTAGAAAACGCCACTGTGGTGAGTCGAACGATTGATCTTATCTTCCAACTGAATTTTGGTTACAACGAGTTAAGTAAAGTAATGAGAATTATTAAAGAGAAAAAGCTTAAAATTCTTCATCAAGCTATGAGGGTTGATTGTGTTTACCATATTGGCATAAGAAAAAGTGAGGTTCCAGCCGTCTTGTCAAGTTTTGAACAGCTGTATAAAGTCGATATTAAATTCACAGACGAATTAATGCAATAAAAAAAGAGCAATTAGTTTTAAAACTAATTGCTCTTCGTGGTTCTTCCAGCGCTAGAACCTTATATATAATATACTGATAAACAATTATATAAAAAATAAAATATCATTAAATTGGAATAAAAAGTGTTCAATTTAGAATAATGATTGCTCCAATTAATTTTAAATTATTCCATTTCTTCATTATTTAAAATCATTAGAATTTCTGACATAACATTTTTGTATTTCTTTAGTAATTCTTTGTAGTAGTATATTCTTTTCTCAGCATTTGTAATGTATCCAATAAATACTTTATCTCTTAAAATATCTCGATCGACTTCGTAATCAATTATCTTGGTATTTAGATCAACTGAATTATCTACTTCAACTATTTGAATTCTATAACGAATCTTATTTACAATGGATTTATCGAAACTTTCAACGAAAAAATCATTTTTTAAATCAGCGGCGTCTTTTCTGTCTTCAAGATGCTCAAAAAGATCAATAATCCTAGATCTAAGTTTAGGGTTATCAATTAATTCGAAAGAGTTAGAATTGATTAATTGATTATAAATACCTTTTTGTGGAAAAAAAGAAATAGCTGTTTTAGCAGAAATATTAGAAACATGAAACGCAACCAAAGAGTCTGATTTCTTTCCATTTTCTAAAATAAATTTAATAGATTCAATAGCTTGATCTAGAGATTCATTTACTATTCCTAATTGAACTAAATCATTAGATATTGATTCCTTTAATTCAATTAAAAGTGCATTTTTATTTTCTAGTTTTTCGGATTTTTTGCTGTAATTGTTTATGGCTAGTGATAGGAGTAATCCTAGAAAGACAACGATGAATTCAAAAACATACTTTAGTAGTGTATTTTTTTGATTTTTCAATTTTAAAGATTTTTAAGTTTTATTCTGTAAACTTTAGGGTTATCTATAAATCCAGTAACAAATAAATTTTTTTCATCAGTATCAAAGGTACAGTTGGTAATGTGTTTAAGATTAATTTTAGCTAGGAGCTTACCATTTGGAGAAATAACCAATAGTCCTCCTGGTCCTGAGGTGAAAATATTTCCACTTGAGTGAACGGCCATTCCGTCAAAATCACTCCCATCTTTGTATTTTTCAAAAAGATTTTTTCCTTCGAAGATTGTTTCAGTTGAAAGGTTTGATAAATTGATCTTAATGATTTTAGAATTTGTCTTAGAAAATGGTCTCCCCATTTTATTCACGTAGAGAAATTTCTCATCTACAGATAATGCTAACCCATTTGGAACATCTATATCTCGTGACACAATAGTTGTTTGATTTGTTTTTGGATCATATTTATAAACTCCGTTAAAGTCTAACTCTCTTAGTTCTGAATCAATAAACTCAAAAGTTTCAAGATTAAAAAAAGCAAATGGAGGGTCAGTAAAGTAAATGATTCCTTTTTTTGACATTACCAAATCATTGGGACTATTAAGTCTCATACCATTATAATTATCAACAACGGTTTTAAAATCTGATTTTTGATCATTTTCATTACTTAATGAAGCTATCCTTCTATCTCCGTGTTGACAGACAATAAGTAAGTCCTTTTCACTATCATAAATCATTCCGTTTGGACCCAGTAAACCCTTACCAAGATTTGGAGAATAACCTGTATTACCAGCTTGTTTTTTAAAGTCCACAACACCCTCTTCTTCATTCCATTTTAATATTTTGTTATTGATAACATCTACAAAAAAGAGTGAGTTTGAATTTTTATTCCAAACAGGACCTTCTGGAAGTGAAATGGAGTCAGCAATGATTTCAAATTCAGAATAAACATCAATAATGGATTCAATTGATTTATCAAAAATTTCAATTTCAGGATTTATTTCTTTTTTTTGATTATTACAAAAAACAAACAGAAATGCATTTAACAGTAAAAATGTTTTTTTCATTTGAGTTGGATTTATGGTTAATTATTTAAAATCAAGGTCAAAAAAAGCAACTAACATCAACTGGCTAGTCGCTTTTTCTTTGTCAAATATATTTTGTTACTAATAATTCATTCTTTTTTCCGAATAGACATCCAATTCCAAAGGGTTTCTGACCAAACATGATCACGGGTTGATAATCCTTTTACCAATGTTTTATCTTTTGATAGATCGCCAGTGGGGACTCTCTCTTTCATTAGGTCGTCCATGTTGTTATATAAATCTGCAGTTAAGTAGTTCCATTTTAATGCAGAACCAACTTTGTCGACTCTTTTGTGGAGAACCCATCCATATTTTGGAGATTGTTTAAATCCTTTCATGTATTCTCTTTCAAAATTTTCATACTTTAATGCATTTTGTATATCAACTTTCATATAATTGAGTACTGCCATTCTTGAGACAGAATCTCCCCTAAAAACCCCTTCTTTTACAACTACTAAACGGTCTTTAATAATCTTTCTGGATTTTCTGTTTTCGTTGACAAAACGATTGTATTGGTTGTCATTCCACTCCGGAAAAACAGAACGTATTCCTGGATTTACTCTTAGACTGTCAGGATGGTTAACTAAGGTAGCAATGACAATGTTATAGTTTGAATCATCATTACTCCCATCAACCCACCAAACATCCCATCCAATAATAGTACCGTTATCAGCTCTTTTCTGATGCAGTTTTTTCCAATTCTCATTGAGAATTTTCCCGTAGTTCATCTCAGGATTAGGTTTGATGTAGGAAATCTCGACATATTGATTCTGAGTTGCAGGTGGGGGAACTGTTGTTTCTTTTTGAGAAAAACAAAAAGTTGAAAAGGATAAACAAAGTAAAAATAATTTTTTCATTTTAATTGATTTATGGTTACAAGCCTAAAGATAAAAATTTATAATAATTATTGTTAAATCTAACAGAAGTTGTTTTCATTTTATCATATTTATTAGATGTAATTAACAATTAAACGAGTTTTAAATGTAATTTTGGATATTAACCATAAACTAATTTATAATGAAAAAACTAATTCTTTTATTTTGTATTGTACTAACAAGTTCGCTAAATGCCCAATATTGCGCATTTTATGATTTCGAGGCTAATGAACCCGAAATGGTTGTAAGTACATTAAAGGCTATGATGGACTCTGAATGGGGTAAAAACATTCAAGGGACAAAGTCATTATTTCAGTACTCATTTAATGGGACTAACGGAGCTACACATTCGGTACAGTTTTGTTTTCAAAATGAAGATGGTCTTCAACAATTTATGATGTCCTTTGCTGGATCTCCGATGACTCAATTATTAGGAGAAAAATTAGGGAAATATATCACTCCTATTTCTCAACAACTCAATACTCCTGCTTGGTTTCAGAACGATTGGTCTAATGATCAGGTTTTCATGATATGGCAAATCAATGTTACAGATGCATCTAAGTACGCAGGGACATTCATTCCTTTTGCTAAAAAAATGATGAAAAAAATGGGTATTAAAAATTCATTTGGATTGGGTTATCCTATCCTAGGAAAAAATAATGATTATACACATTTTGTTTGGTCTGGGGCACCAGATGTTAAAACCGCACTCTCAAGAACTAAAACAATGTACGCGGATCCAGACTTTGCTAAGTTTAACTCTACTGTAAACAACATAAGATCAATCACAAATACGGTCCTAATGGTTAGGTTAATGGATTTCTAATTATTTCAATTTATAAAAAAACCCCTACTACTAGAATAGTAGGGGTTTTTTATGTTAAACATGTATAATTCTGTTAGGTTTGGCAGAAATTATTTTATCTTTTTTCTCTCATTTTTTTACGTTTTCTAAAGTTTCTAATACTTATAAATAGAACCAATAGTTCTATTAAGTTGAATATTACTCTAAGAAATACTTAATCTACTGAGATACTACACCTGACACATGGGGGAGGGAATACCCGATAATGACCAATACTCACCCAAAGGTAAAACTAGTGATTAGTGTTCCGAGAGGCAAAGAAGAAAGGTCTCAACTCGTAAAAATGCAGATAGGTTGAATTCTTGTTTGATCTTTACGTCAAATACACAGAGCCTCTTCTCAACACGAAATAGTTTTATGAAAACTAAACTCTAACACCTTTAGTTTACAGTACTTTGTTTTAAGCCATCCAGAGCAAAGCGCCACATATTTTTTGCCAACAGCTACATCAAAAGGAATTCTCAAAGGAGAACCAGTTTCTATCCCATATCCTTTTGAAAAAGAATTATTAGTTATTTGAGTTTGGTCTTTCATTTTCATAGACAATGATTCTACTAATTAGATCATCTTCTAGTTGTATATCACCCATATGTAATACTACATTTTCTTCTCCATTTACATTAGATCTTAATTGAAAACCTGCAATTACCCATGTTCCTTTAGCTTTAACAGAGTTGTATGGCAATATCCAATATGGTCTCCAGGTCACATTATTTGTAAAAAATGATTCAAGAACTTTAGAATGTTCATCATGACCATTAATCACTGTTCCATCTGGAAGCTCTATTTTAATATCAGTTTTTTCCATGGATAAAATTGATTTCATATCTCTTTCATTATGAGCATCAGCCCATTTCTTTATAAAATCTGTGGTTTCATCTGAACCAATCATATAAGATTCCTCTTCACCTCTAATAGAGTAGCCTGCAGTTTTTGGCTCTTGTTTTTGCTCTGAACAAGCTGCAAATAAGATTGCAATTAACAGTATATATTTTTTCATTATGTGTGATTTGTTATTAATACAACAATATACAAATTCTATAGAATAGATCATTTTTAGTGTTTGCAGTGATATTTATTAATAAACACTCAGACATGCTACCAAATGACAATATTAGCTCATTTGATTAAAATCATCAAAATAAAAAGACCCTAACTAATTGAATAACAAATAGTTAAGGTCAAGTGGTACCTCCAGTACTAAAACCTATGACATAAGTAATTGAATACCATATACATATAAACTAAAAAACACTTAATTTGGAACAAAAAATGTTCCATTTAGAACAAGTCTTGTTCCAACCTCTGTTAAATCTAACAGAAGTTAATTCTGAACTATTTTCTATCATTTTTTATCGTTTTCTAAAACTTTCTATACTTATAAGTGTAACCTTCTCTCCAACATGGGGTAAAGAGAAGTTCACCCATGAGGGACGAAAGTTAGTTAGTGGGAATGACATCGGTTAGTAGATTATAAATAATAGTTGAGGTTTCACCGGTAGTTACAAAAATGGTTTTATTATAAATCTGATATGGGGAACAATGGACTGGTCAGAGGAAGTGTAAGATTCAAAGTTATTGAGAGTTTGAAAACTCTAAGGGGTTTGGTGTATCTAATTTATACTGAACAATTATTAAAAGTTTAAAATAAAGAGTATCAACCTCGAACTGATTAAGTATTTCAAGTACGAGGTTATTACATTTTTAATTAAATCTGAAGGAAATAATATGATAGAAAACATAAGTAAGGAAGAAGCAAGACATATGGTAGAACTATTAAAGAAGAAATCCATCTTAGTAAAGAATTTCTCAGATAAGTTAGAGAAGTACAGAATAAGTGGAGATAGAGAAACCTATAACAAGAAGTTTAAAGAACTATTAGAAAAAGAAGAGATAAAAGTATATGGAAAGAAGATTGAGTAAGAAGGACTTAATGAAACTCTACGGAGTAGATAGAATCACTATCGAGGACTGGAGAAGAAACAGAGGATTAAATATGATAGAAGTATCCTCTCATTCAAAATACATCACTGAGAAGGAGTTATTGAAGTGGGAAAGAAGTTTAAAAGAAGATTCTTCAGTTTAGAGGTTTAATAATCAAAGTGTATCAGAATGAAGATAAGTGAAGGGTTGATATACTTTCTTTAAATCTTCTGATTTGATTAGTATATCAGTATTTACAGGAT